>Ga0222715_10001074_pt1 | contig 26812 bp, 18 predicted proteins | sample C33_9DmetaG_FD_165056 | JGI IMG/M metagenome (GOLD analysis project Ga0222715, IMG submission 165056) | Estuarine water microbial communities from San Francisco Bay, California, United States - C33_9D | ecosystem: Environmental > Aquatic > Marine > Unclassified | place: USA: California...
GGCACAGGACGCACATTTAACTTTCTGCTTAGGTGGCATCCAAGCATCTCTCTGAGCGTCTATGTGTTTACGCAATCCGTCATAAAACATTTTCTCAGAATTGTTTAACCAATCTAGAATTTCCTGCTGGTTACTTACTTCATCTTCGTCTGCTGCGATAGATTCAATTTGATATTTTAGATTAGACGCTTGTATTTTACCTAACTCTTTATAGAAAGAGTCAAGTGCCTTCATATTTTGTTCTGAATCGTCATGTTTAGATGCTTCTACAATTTGTTTCTGCATTCTGTATGCATCAATCTTCATATCTGTTTGTTGTTTGTAGTTCAGTGGTCGCAATTTAAATGTAAGAGGCGGAACTACACAAACATCTTGAAACTGTAGCTGTGAAAAATAATCTAACAGTGGCAATAAGTCGTATGCCATGTCATATTCTGTTGAACATCCTCCACAAGTAATAGTCATATCCATCTTCTCACCAAACGTAGCAATACGAATACCAATTAATATAGTATCAATATCTGTTTGAGGTATCTGCCAAGGGTCAGTAATTGCAGGAATACAAGATTTAATAACTGAAACTGTAGATTCTGACGAGAAAAGAGCGTCAGGAGTCTTAAACATAATCTCATCCATAGCTGTCATACCAAAGACTGGCAGATTTTCTACGTCTTCTTGTATACATCCTTCTTTATACCACCTACCTTTTGACGGTAATGACAGATAAACCTTAGGTTGACGATAAAATTTTGTTAACTTGCCTGAATAAGGCTGTAAAGTTTGCATAAAATGGCTCCATTAAGTGTGCATATTATTTATGGAACCAAAATCCCCCTAAATTTTTTGGTAAATATGTAAACTGGAGAAATATCTTAAATGGCAAACAATGTTATAGTTCGTAATGTAAGTTCAGACGGACAACTTCAAGACGGATCTTATTTTGAAAATGCTGCTACTAATGAAGTACTAGAAGAAGTAGGTACTTTTATTAAGACTGGCCACCGAGATCAAGAAAAAAGAGATAGACAAAGAGAACGCAGCGAAAACAAACGTCACAACGAAGACCAAGACAATAATAAAAAGAATTTAAACGAGCAAAATAAATCTACGTGGGGTTTCTTTGACAATCTTGGCAAAGTAGTTAGCGAACTTGGTAGCATTGGTCTTCGTGCCTACAAAATGGAAGTAGACGTTGGAGAAGATGTAAAGGGTGCTATCAATGCTGTATCATCTTTGTCAAAAGGTATAATAGGAGCCATAGGTACAGTAGGCGGAGGAGCATTAAACCTTGCTGTTAAAGGTTTTGGCAAAATGCTAGGCACAACCACAAAAAAACTTGATCTCTTTAGTGGTATTGGTGAAAAATTTGACGAACTATTAGGTCCGTTAGGTAAAGCAATAGATGGTGGTGTTGATGAACTTGTAAAATATCATGCAGCGGTAAGAGATGCTGCTGAAGTTGGAGCAGGATTTAATAACGAACTGTTAGAGTTTAAGGCAGCATCTGCAATGGCAAGAATGTCTTTATCTGATTTTGGTCAGATGATAAGGTATGAGTCAAAAGAATTTGCAGGATTTGGAACTACTATATCTGATGGTGTTAAACAATTTGCAATGACCGTAGATGAATTTGCAGATTCCGGAGGAATGGCTGAATTAAAGCAACTTGGATTTACCACAGAACAAGTTACAAAAATGATCCGCAGACAAATGACTATGCAGAGACGTAGAGATTTTGATGATGCTGCTGTCCGTGAAGAAGAAATGGGTAGAGCAAAAGCATATGCCAAACAGCTAGACGCTCTTGCTAGATTATCTGGAGAAGAAAGAAAAGAATTACAAAAAAGAGTTGATGACAGACGACGAGAAGCAGAAAATGATGCAACCATTCGACAACTAGATAGAGACGGATCAAAAGGTGTTGCTCAAGCATTTAAAACCTTAATGGGAACAGTTGGGCAGTTTGGCGAAGGTGCTGAAAAAGCATTCCAAGAAATATTCCAACATGGTGTTGTTTACACTGAGGAAGGTATGGCAGCAATGTCTGCTCTTGGATCAGCTGGCGATGAAGTAATGCAAGCAGCTTTAAGAGCACGTCAAGGCGGCGATGTTAGTGATGTAGCAATAGATGTGGGCGGTGCTATTATTAAAAGAATAAATGAAAATGATTTCTTGGCTATGGCAAAGTTGGCGCCTTTTGGAAATGAGGTTGCAAGGCAAGCGGCAAATACGTTAACAGCAGGTGGCGGAATTTACGATGCTCTTGTTAAAGTTGGTAAAGACATTCCTGTATATCTTACAGACGCTATGGCTAACGATTTGTTCGCAGAGGCAATGGAACAAATTGCCAAAGATCAAAAAGAGCAAATAGAAGAGCAAGGTAAATCAGTTGGTACCGGTATAAACAGTGTGTTAAACAACTTAGAAACCGGAATGCAGAATATAGGCGCTTCAATGAACGAGCGCATGGTCGACTTTACTAATAATCTTCAATTAGGTGATATAGCAGTATCCCGATCTTTAGCATCTTTATCACAAACTATTGCAGATGGAACAGACGGTATATCGCAATTTATCTCCCCAGAATCGCGATTATTTCAAACCTACGACGAAGAAACAAAACTACGAAATAAAGCTATTCAAGATTTAAAAAAGAGTGCTGATGCTAGTATAGCTCAAAAAGAAGAAGCTGATAAAAAACTAGCATTAAAAAAAGAAGCTGAAGAAAAAAGACACAAAGAAATTATGTCTGCTAATCCTTTTGAACATCAGCGAACGCTAGTAGAAGAACAAAACAAAGAGCAAAAGAAACTAACAACTCAAATAAAATCTGATTTAGAAATTGTCACAGATAAACTTACAAAATTTACAGACGATGCGTTTGCTAAAATTGGTGTAGACTCTGCTGCTATTCGCGAAGATATGAAAACAGCAATGGGTACCTGGAAAGAAGATTCTAAACAATGGTTAATGGAGCATGGTTTTGATGTTGAGAAATTTGATAAAAATATAGTACAACCTATTGTTACTGCTCTAGGATGGCTAAAGGACGCAATGACTTCTTTATCTAGTACTATTTTAGAATATATGGGTTTTGATGTTGATAAAATTAAAGAAAAGTTAGGAGAGGCATGGGATAATGCAAATGCTGATCTAGGTAATGCTTACTTTGAAGGAAAACAAGGCTTTCAAAACGTAATAGAAAGTGATTTTGTTACTCAAGTTAAAGAGGCAACAGTGACTGGTCTAACAAACGGATTTGATAGACTTGTAGCTTTAAAAGACGATATATTCGGTGATGATTCTGAACCTGCTGCACCTGCTGCACCTGCTGCAGAATTACCTACAACAGCAACTACTGCACCTAAAGTAACCGAAATTCAAGAAGAGGTTCCTGTATCAATAACGTCTGTAGCACCATCAGTACCTAGCCTACAATATTCAATTACTCCGACTAAAGAAGAAGCTAAATCCGGAGGTAAAAAAATTAGTGAAAAAGAACAGCAGACGCAATATGAGTTTGAACAATTATTTGAAGAAACCAAGGCTACCAACACAAGTCTTAATACCTTTGTTCAACAACAATATAGCATACTAGAAGAGCTGAAGAAACTTAACACAACTACTGAACACGGAAATAGCATATCAGATTATCAAGCACGACAGCAAACACAAACTAATAATAGGTTAGGTGGTCTAAAACCTAATCGTAACGACATCCATGCGGTACTACAATAAATAAAGTATAACGGAACTTTTTATGTCTTGGAAACGACACTTTACACCAGCTAAACCTACAAACGCACCTGAAGGAATGTATTCTCCAATATCAGGAGAGCAAAACGGAGTGCGCCCGGGCCCAGCTAAAGCTAACTATTCATCTTTTTTACCTGATCTCTATTCAGGAGCACCTAATCGTGTCGATCGTTACTCACAATACGACACTATGGATACAGATTCTGAGGTAAATGCTGCATTAGACATTCTATCTGAGTTCTGTACACAACTAAATCCTATCAACGATACACATTTTGAGTTCAAATTTTACAAAGATGCCACCAACTCCGAGGTGCAAATCCTAGGACAATACCTAAAGCAGTGGTGCAAACTAAACGATTTTGAAAACAGAATGTTTAGAATCTTCCGTAATACGTTTAAGTATGGCGACTCATTCTTCTTAAGAGATCCTGAAACAAAAAAATTATTTTACGTTGATGCTGCATCTGTAACAAAAATTATTATTAATGAGTCAGAAGGAAAGGTACCACAGCAATACGCTATCAAAGATGTTAACTTTAACTTCAGAAATCTTGTAGCTACTACACCTAAACAGCAACAAATGGGCCCACAAGGCGGTGCTTTAAGTCCAAGCACATCGTCTTCTGCAGGTCCGGTAGGCTCTACTTACTCTATGCAACAGGAAGAGACTACAATAGATCAAAAAAATGTTGTTCATGTATCATTATCAGAAGGGCTTGATGCTAACTATCCTTTTGGTTCCTCACTGCTAGAACCTATTTTTAAAGTATATAAACAAAAAGAATTACTTGAGGATGCTATCCTCATTTATAGAGTTCAACGAGCGCCGGAGCGTAGGGTGTTTTACGTTGATGTTGGTAACATGCCATCTCACTTAGCGATGCAATTTGTAGAACGTGTAAAGACAGAAATACACCAAAGACGCATTCCATCCAAGTCAGGCGGCAGTACAAATGTTATTGACAGTAGTTATAATCCGTTGTCAATCAACGAGGATTACTTCTTCCCTCAAACTGCTGAGGGAAGAGGATCTAAAGTAGAAACACTACCAGGCGGTACAAACTTAGGCGAGATTGATGATTTACGCTATTGGACTAACAAATTAGTCAGAGGATTGCGTATTCCTTCATCATATTTGCCAACTGGAGCAGAAGATGCTACAGCAAACTACAACGACGGCAGAGTAGGTACAGCATATATTCAAGAGCTACGATTCAACAACTATTGTGAAAGATTACAAAAGTTAATGGTAACACAATTTGATCAAGAGTTCAAGCTCTATTTGCTAGACAAAGGTGTTAATATTGACACAAGTATGTTTGACATTCGCTTTATGCCACCTAAGAACTTCGCAGCATACAGACAATCTGAACTAGACAACCAACGTATTTCTTCCTTCTCACAAGTACAAGCTATACCATTTATTGCTAATCGCTTCGCACTTAAACGATTCCTTGGGCTATCTGAAGAGGATATGGCTGAAAATGAACGGCTATGGCGAGAGGAGAACGACGAAGAGATGGATAAGAAGGGCGGAGATACTACTGGAGAGATGCGAGGAGCAGGCATTTCGGGCGCAGGTATATCAGCTGATGTAGCAGGAGCCGAAGATCAAGCAGATATAGAAGGCGCAGACGACGGCGGCATGGGTGCAGAACCTGATTCAGCTACTGGCGATGACTTAGGCGGAGGTGGTATGCCAGACGGAGTAGATACAGCAGGAATGCCACCAGCATAAATAATACTATGATATTACGAGAAATCTTTTATTACGACAAAGAATCTATGAACTTTCACGACGAGGATCGCTACGAACCTGAGCATGATAGTTCTATGGTTAACTTAGATGACACTCGTAAAACACGATTAACACTCCAGCAAATTAATCGAGTCCGTAAAGCAGCAGAACTCCACGACAGAGAAAAACAAAACGAAGTTGAGTTTGTGCGACAGATGTATGGGATGTCTAGTATCCAACAAATGACAGGTGAGGGTGGACTATAGTTACCTCTATAAAATAACACATAAACCTACAGGGCTCTACTACATAGGCGCCCGCTACTCTAAAAAGCTCACAGTTCCTCCTGAAGAAGACTTCCTACATAACTACTTCACAACTTCTAATAGAATGAAACGCCTCCTGTTTCTACATAGCCCTGAAGAATTTGAATGGGAGCTAACACCGTGGCCCAAAGAGACCATAAAAATAGAAGAACAACGCCTACTTAACGAGACGGCAGAGGACCCTCTTTGTTTATACCAACATCCTACAAAAATATGGTCCCGCAAGGATTACAGAAAAATGCGTTTAGAAAGTATTGAGTCTATTCCTGTTCGGACTAAATTATCCAACTCTGTCAAGAAACTATGGGAAGATCCTGAGTATAGAGCTAAACAAATGGCTAACCGTGCAGAAAGAAAAAAGAAGAAGTCGCATAACTGGTCACGCACAAACAAAGATAACAAAAGATTATCTCGTCAAGTGACATATGGAGATGTAAAAGAATGTAAAGTGTGTAAAAAACAATTTAATACATCTCCCCGACATCGTAACTACTGCTCACAACCTTGCAAAAGCCGTGCAAAATCTTTAGATGCGCCCTAAACTTGCCTTCGTTCTTGGTAACGGTAAATCACGCCTACAAGTAAATCACAAAATACTACAGCAACATGGACCAATATACGGATGTAATGCTCTGTATAGAGAGTTTACCCCCAACTATCTAGTGGCTGTTGACCCTAGAATGGTAAAAGAAATAGCAAGAACAGGGTACCAATTATCAAATAAAGTCTATACAAACTACTCTAGATCTTACGATGACATTGAAGGATTAAATTATTTAGAGCCAATGCGAGGTTGGAGCTCAGGACCATCTGCTATATGGTTAGCAGCACAACAAAATTATAGAGAAATATATCTAATTGGATTTGACTTCATAGGTATCAACGGCAAGATTAACAATGTCTACGCTGGTACACCAAACTATAAATTAGAAAATGAAGAAGCAATCTTTTATAGAAATTGGGTTAAACAAATACTAATTGTTCTAAGAGAGTACCCTAAGATAAAGTTTTTGAGAGTAGGCACACCTGACTCATATGTACCTGTAGAGTACATTAACTTTAAAAATTTTTCGTCCTATGACGTTACAAAATTTTACAATTTTTTTGAGTCAAACCCCACCGTTTGACCACCATTTAAACCCCGTTTTTTATATATGTATTAAATAAAACTATATGACAGCCTTACCATATATTTCATTTAGGAGATAAAGACAATGGCACAACAAAAGAGAAGAGGGCGACGACCTTTAAAGGAAGCCGTCCAGCGAGTACCAGGAAGCAAAAGCGGTCCAGTAAGCGCAGCAAAACAAAAAGAATTAGATCAAGCTGAAAAAGCTGATAAGAAAAAAACAGGATCTACAGCAAAGTCAGGTCCAGTGAAGAAAACAGAAAACGCTCACTATTCGGACAAGTTTAGTAAAATGCTTGAGTACCTTGTAAACGAAGATAAAGCTAAAGCAGAAGAATTATTCCACGAAATTGTAGTTGAAAAATCACGTTCAATTTACGAAGGCCTTTTAGAAGACGATGAGGAAGTTGATGAAGCAGACGAAGAAGAAGTTGATGAAGCAGATGAGGACGTTGAAGAAAGCGATGACGACCTTGAAGAAGACTGGGAAGCAGAAGTTGACGAAAGCGACGACGAAGAAGTTGACGAAAGCGATGAAGAAGTTGATGAAGCTGACGAAGAAGTAGACGAAGCTGACGAAGAAGTAGACGAAGACTACTACGGCGACTACGTTGAAGCAGACGACGATCTAGAGATGGGCGGCGATCCAGAAGGCGATTTGTCAATGGATATGGACGACGAAGGTGGCATGGACATGGGCGGAGACGACATGGGCGGAGACGACATGGACATGGATGCTGAAGAAGGCGGCGATACAGACTCCAAAATTGCTGACTTAGAAGCAGAACTAGCAGACCTTAAAGCAGAATTTGAAGAATTAATGGCCGGCGAAGAGGGCGGCGATGACGATATGGACATGGGAAGCGGTGAAGGAGACGACGAAATGGACATGGGTGATGAAGAAGGCGAAATGGGCGATGAAGAAGGCGAAATGGATATGGAAGAGCCAGCAGAAGAAGAGAGCTTTACATACGAGCGTCAAGATCCAGGACCTAAATCGGCAGCAGAGCAAATGCGAGAGTATGTTGAAAAAGTTGGTGGCGGAAAAGAATTCCCCGGACCAGGTAAAATGGGCGACAACGGAGTATATACCAAATCTCCAGTAGCTTCAAAAAACGACATGGGCGGAACAACAGCTAACTTGATGAACGCTGGAACCTCTAATGTAACAACCGTTGCAGCTAAAGGACAACTCCAAGGTGCTCAAATGCAATCACCAGTACCAAAAGTCGACGATATGGGAAATGTCAACAAACCAGGAGCCAAAGCGGCTAAAAGTTTCTACAAAAATAACGGAAAAGGTTATGGAGCAGAAAAAACTGGCGCAATGTCAAAAGAAACAGCGGCTGACAAGAGTGCAGGAAGCCCACTTAACGGCGCACCAAAGCGTGCCAAGTAATTAGGAATAATGGATGGATTTATTACGAGAGCACTTAACGTTCGACCAAGCACAAGTAATCGTTGAGAATGCCAACGAGGGAAAAGACTTGTATATGAAAGGTATTTGTATACAAGGCGGAGTACGAAACGCAAATCAGCGAGTCTATCCTGTAAATGAAATTGGCAGGGCTGTTAAAACACTCAGCGAACAAATTGCAGGCGGATACAGTGTTCTTGGGGAAGTAGATCATCCAGAAGGCCTAACAGTCAATTTGGATCGTGTATCACATATGATTAATGAAGTATGGATGGACGGTCCAAATGGCTACGGCAAAATGAAAATTCTACCAACTCCAATGGGAGGACTGGTAAGAACAATGTTAGAAAATGGTGTTAAGCTAGGCGTATCATCTCGTGGGTCAGGCAACGTGTCAGAAGATGGACAAAATCAAGTATCAGATTTTGAAATCATTACTGTTGACGTGGTAGCACAACCTTCCGCACCAGGTGCGTATCCAACACCAATTTACGAACATTTAATGAATACAAGAGGCGGCTACAGAGCAATTAATGTAGCTAAAGATAAGGGAGCTCAAAAGGCTCTAAAAGAATCTCTGATTAATATAATCAGCAGACTCCAATAATAGGAGAAAGTAATGTTGGAAGCACTTAACTCTCTGTTAGAAAACAACGTAATTTCTGAGAACGTGCGCCAAGAAATTCAAGAAGCATGGGAAACTAAGATTAAAGAAAATCATAGACAAGTGACCGTGGAGCTTCGTGAAGAATTTGCTCAAAAATATGAGCATGACAAAACTGTAATGGCAGAAGCTATCAATGACATGGTCAGTGAGAAGCTGGCTGACGAAATGCAAGAGCTTGCAGAAGACCGCAAGCAACTCATTGATGCCAAAGCCAAGTACATTAAAAAAGTTCACGAAAGTTCACACTTGTTGAAGCACTTTGTTTCTGAGATGTTGAAGAAAGAGGTAACTCAACTTCACGAAGATCAGAAAGGAATGGCTACAAAGTTCCGTATGCTAGAAGAATTTGTGGTGGACAGTTTAGCAAAAGAAATCGCTGAATTCCAAACAGATAAAAATGATTTAGCAGAAACAAAAGTTCGTCTTGTACGAGAAGCCAAGAGTCGCTTCTCCAATATCAAGAAGACATTTGTAAAAGAGAGCGCAGGAAAAATCCAAAAGATGGTTGGACGAGTTCTTACAAAAGAAATTGGACAATTGAAAGAGGATATTGAAACAGCTCGCAAAAATGACTTTGGACGTAGATTGTTTGAAGCTTTCTCAGCAGAATATAGCACTAGCTATTTGAACGAGAGAACTGAAACAGCAAAATTGATGAAGGTTGTTAACATCGCTGAGAAGCGTTTAGCTGAGACAAAAACTCATATGGCTAAGCAAAACAAAGCTCTTGAGCAATCTAAGACACAAATGCGCCAAATGAATGAAAGTATTAAACGAGAAAAGATTATTTCTGATCTAGTAGAGCCATTGAACAAAGCTAACAAGCAGGTTATGCTTGATTTGTTAGAGAGTGTTCAAACGCCACGGCTTAAATCAGCATTTGACAAATATCTTCCTACCGTTTTAGAAGAAAAAGTAAACAAAGACACAACTAAGGCAGTATTAACAGAGGCAAAAGAAGTAACAGGCAATAAAAAGACACAACAATCAACAGGTGCAAGAGATAATGTCATTGACATTCGTCGACTTGCCGGAATCAACTAAGGAGAAATTAGATGTCAGAATTGTTAGAAAGTCGCTGGCAGGATACCAAAGGAGCTCTTCTCGAAGGCTTGCAAGGTAACAAAAAATCAGTAATGGCGACAACATTAGAAAATACAAAAAGGTACTTAACTGAAAGTGCAACTGCTGGAGCAACTGCTTCTGGTAATATTGCTACTTTGAATCGAGTTATTCTTCCCGTCATTCGACGTGTAATGCCAACAGTTATCGCTAACGAAATCGTTGGAGTACAACCGTTGACAGGACCAGTTGGACAAATTCATACATTGAGAGTACGATACTCTGATTCGTTTGATAATATTACTGCTGGTGAAGAAGCATTAACACCATATAAGATTGCTACATCTTATTCCGGTGGTGGGCTCGATCCAGATGGTAAGCCACAACCAACAGCATCAATGGAAGGTGTTGCTGGGCGCCGTATGTCAATTCAAATCTTGAAGCAGACAGTTGAAGCAAAGACTCGTAAGTTAAGCGCTCGCTGGACATTCGAATCTGCACAAGATGCACAAGCAATGCACGGAATTGACGTTGAAGCTGAAGTAATGGCAGCCTTAGCACAAGAAATTACTGCTGAAATTGACCAAGAAGTACTGCAAAGCCTCCGTGTGCTTGCTGGTGCTCCAATCTTAAACTATGACCAAGCAAATGTTTCTGGTACAGCTACATTCGTTGGTGACGAGCATGCCGCTCTGGCAGTTATGGTTAACCGTGCTGCTAACATTATTGCACAGCGAACACGACGCGGTGCTGGTAACTTCTGCGTAGTAAGTCCAATGACACTTACCATTCTGCAAAGTGCTACCACATCAGCTTTCGCTCGCACAACAGAAGGCACATTTGAAGCTCCGACCAACACAAAGATGGTAGGTACTTTGAACAATGCTATGAAAGTATATGTTGACACATACGCTCATGACGGAACAGATATCCTTATTGGATACAAAGGTTCCAGCGAGAGTGATGCTGCTGCATTCTACTGCCCATACATTCCACTGATGAGTTCAGGTGTTGTACTTGATCCAGCTACATTCGAACCAGTCGTTTCCTTTATGACACGATACGGATACGTTGAGCTGACCAACACTGCTTCATCCTTGGGTAACGCCGCTGACTACTTATGTAAAGTAGGTGTGGTTGAATCCGCAGTTCAGTTCTCCTAAGAACTAACTGTTATATAAAAAAAGGAGCTACGGCTCCTTTTTTTATGACCTTTTTTCCAAGGTAATTTTTTTCTTGACGAGTTACTGAATTTATTATATAATAAAAGTATAGAGTAAAAATATGAAATATGGTGTAACTAAAAACTGTAACTACTGTAACAAAGAGTTTATCACTCGCCCGCGATATGTATTATACTGTAGCACACCCTGTAAAAATCCTCTTAACCGCCCTGGGCATAAACCCTGGAACAAAGGAATAAAACTTACAGAGGAACAAAAGAATAAAACTGACAGAGGAACAAAAGGCAAAACAAAACACAGAAGGATTAAAAAAAATGTGGGGTTGGAACAAAGGAATCCCGCTCGCGGAATGGAATCCAAAAGTTATAGGGCAATGGGATGGCGATAAAAATCCAAACTGGGAGGGGAAGATGAACAATGAACGCCCTGCTACACCGCCTGACGATGAATTTATACAATACAAAAATGCCTGTAAAAAAGCAACTTACCGTTCTGTTTATGCTATGAGGCGAGAGGGTTTAGTGCCTGAGAACACTGGAAAGCGGCCTGAAGATTTACAACTGGATCATATTATACCGTTTAGACAGGGTTACGAGGCTGGCATCCCCCCTGAGGTAATAGGCGGCAGATGTAACTTACAATACATTACAGGTTACGAAAATAGACATAAATGGGATATTTACGCTGATGAACAAACAATGATAAATATATTAAAGGAACACGAAAATGGGATACTCAACAGAAGTAATAGATCATTATGACAATCCACGTAATGTAGGCTCACTGCCTAAAGATGATCCAAATGTAGGCACAGGGTTACAGGGAGCACCTGCCTGCGGGGATGTAATGAAGTTACAGATTCGTGTAGATCCTGAAACCCAAAAAATAACTGACGCAAAATTTAAGACATTTGGTTGTGGATCAGCAATCGCTGCATCGAGTTTAGCAACAGAATGGGTAAAAGGAAGATCTGTAAACGAGGCGTTAGAAATTAAAAACACACAGATAGTTGAAGAGCTATCTCTACCACCTGTAAAAATCCACTGCTCGGTGTTAGCCGAAGACGCAATTAAAGCCGCAATAGACGACTATAGAAGAAAGCAATGTACTGAAGATGGAACAATCAGAACCCCTGCCTGAAGGCGAATGGAACCTAGACGAAAACGACACCGTTGGTATGACTCAATACCGACTCAGAGATTTACCTAACTGGGCAAAACAACAACTCAAAACACTTCCTCCCCACCACAAACAACGCAAACAGTAGTATTGATAAATATACTAAACATAGGTCTGTATTTCTACAGACCTATTGGGTATAGCTAAATATACTATTAGGATAGCGAATGTCAAAAGTATTAAATGTAGAAAATGGAAATTACATTGTCAAGGTTGAACCTGGACAAAATATCATTTTAGATACATCAAGAGCGCAAACTAATTCTAATGGAGAATTAATTGGTAAAGTTATTATTAACGGACAGCTTGATGTTAAAGGCAATACAACTTCTATTCAATCCTCAGATTTAGTTATTGAAGATAACATCATTGTATTAAACAAATATTTAGATGGTTCAGGTGTAGCAACAGTTCTTGAAGGGCAATCTGGAATAGAAATTGATCGCGGACTTGATGGCTCTAGAGCTAGAATGGTATGGGATGAATCTATTACTTGGGACTTAGGAGGAGACTCAGGACAAGGTACATGGACATTTAGAGATTTAGGATACGGAGAAGTACCAATTTATATAGCAGGTATTAAATCTCCAGGCACACTGTTCATAGATGTAGGCAATGAGATTATATCTGTAGAAAATTCTGTTGACTATACAAGTAAAGTTTTTAATTATGTAAATGGAGTCATTGAGGATAACGGAAACTTAGGAGTTGTAAACGATAATGTAATTGTAAATGCTAGAGCTGTAGCAGATTATATTCAATTTGCTTTTAATACGTTAGGCACTGGTAACAAGTTAGAGATGTATGATACAAGCATCATAGCATATGACTTTGATTACGATGGCGATCCTAGCAGAATTGAAGTAAAAGTCGACGATGTATTAAAATTTACAATTGACAATGATAAAGTTTCAATGCATGAATTGACATTTGAGAATACCACTATTCGTCCAACTTCTCCTGGTGCTGATTTAACATTAAGAGCCACTGGCGGCAATATTATATTAGACAAAACTCTTCATGTCTTAGAGACCGCAGTAGGCGATGAGCCAGTAGCACCAACTGAAGGAGTTAAGATATACTCACAAGAACAAGGACAAGGTGATACTGGAATATATTACCTTACGTCTCAATTAACACAAGATGAACTTATTAGTAGAAATCGTTCACTCATTTACAGTATGCTATTTTAAGGATATATAATGGCTGTTAAAAGTTATCGTTTATATAACGAAGAAAAAGAATTATTAAAACCACCAGCAGGAAAATCGTATGCGGTTACGACTATTATGGTATGTAATAATAGCTCTACAAATAGTGCAAGTTTTGATCTACACATTGCAGGTGCAGGGGATCCTATAGCTAACGGACAACTAGATGTCAATTCGTCAAGAGTAATTAATAATTTAGTATTAGGACCCGAAGAAACATTTACATTTGATACAGAAAAAGTAGTTTTAGGACCAGAGGATCAAATTGTCATATTTGCACAACCTGGTGTACAAGACGATCCAACTGGACTACCTGGTAATAATATGTTAACAGATCTTGGAGCCACTATTAGCTATCTGGAAGTATAATGAGATTAATAAAACGCCAAACGACAAACAATCGAAGCATTATTGGCAATGGTATAAAGTATAATCCAGATTCTGGTATTACAACTATACCTGGCCAGAGTATTTTAAGTCCATCAGGTACAACAGACGATCGCCCTACAGGTGTAGACGGATATTTACGATTCAATACAGATTATGGAAAGCTAGAATACTATTATGATAATTCTTGGAGATTTGTAGGCTCAGGCGGAGCAGACGGTGCAATTGTTACACAAACTCTTTACTCAGGGTTTAACAAGTTTGACAAACTGTTTGGACCACTGGACGCTAAAGATGCTGCTTACTTTGTTAATCCAGCTACAGATAGAACTCTTGTATTTGTAGAACAATTGTATCAAGCACCATTTGTTGATTATACTATTTCAGAAAATCCAATTGAGCGAGGTATTGGCGGAGAAGTACTTCCACACAAAATAGTAAACGGCAAAGAATATATGATTTTAGATGCAGGTACAACTCCATTTACCGCTTTTGGATCTTCAAACAATGACCTTCATACTATTTTTACAGCCAACTATACAGTTTCAACAAGCACAGAAATTACAATAACTAATCCTGTAGCTGAAGCAGAATCTCAGTTTGGATATGATGTTGATGCTAGCGAAACATACATTGTAGTAGGATGTCCAAAAGAGGACGAGTCAGCAATTATTACAGACTCAGGTAGTACATATATCTTCAATCACGCAGGCAACCAGATATACAAAGTTATTAATCCAACATCGTACGGCACAGCAAATAATGACCATTTTGGATCAGCAGTAGCAATTAACGAGTCAACATACTTTGCTGTTGGATGTTATAGAGAAGATACTGCTACATCAACTGGTAACATGTCAGGAAGAGTACACATATATGATTTAAATTCTATGACAGGCGCTCCTTCTACTAGTCTTACTAATCCAAATGCAGGTGGTGTTAATGAAGAAGATTGGTTTGGATACGATGTAGACTTGTCAGAATCCTACTTAATTGTTGGCGCTCCTAATGCAGATGGGTTATCTGGAACAGAAGGTAAGGCATATATTTACGCATTAGATAATCTTGCTAATGGTCCTATTATACTAAACAATCCACTTGGAGTAGGCAGCGGAACACCTCTTAATTTTGGTAAAGCAGTAGCAATCAACGAACATTATGCAATGGTTAGTTCTCACAATGATACAGTTTATATTTTTGATGTTGAAACTGGAGATTTATTACACACATTAACTGGTTCGCAAGACGGTTTAGACGAAAAATTTGGTCATTCCTTAGATGTATCTAATGATTATTTAATTGTTGGCGCTCCTGATGCAGATGGAGAAACTGGAAACACAAAGTCAGGGAGAGCATATGTATATCATATTACTGGGCCTGTACCTAACGAACCATTGTATACACTTATTAATCCTAACTTATATTTGCCAGATACAGAGGATCAATTTGGATATCGTGTAAGCATATCAGATACATATGCTGTTGTAACCTCTCATAATGAAGATGAAGCAGGAGTTACGAATACTGGTAGAGCTTATGTTTATGATATAGCCGATGGATCAATGGTAACACATATTTTAAATCCAAATGCATCAGGAACTGGCGACGATGACAACTATGGAACAGCAGTAGCTGTCACTCTAAATAAAGTTATTGCTGGCGCACATTCAGAAGACAATGGTGCTACACTAGGAACAGGAACTGTTTACAGTACACAAATTGATGGCAAGCCAACAGGAACAGGTGTATGTAGAGAAACAGGTTCATATGTAATGTTTACAAATTCTTTAAATATTGCACCTGTTACAAAAACAAGACAAGAAGACGGTGAGGTACAAATAAATTTTGATTTTGCTGTAAACAATTTAAAGATTACTCTTGTATACAATGTTCAAACTGAACTACTTGGAGTTTCTCAATCAGACAAATGGACCTTTGCTAGGACCATAAATGTCAACGGAGATGCGTTAGGAAATGTTACTATAGATGGCACACAGGATGTAACATTGACCTTGCAGGTTATAGCAGATTCTCATACTCACGATTATAGACATGCTCTAGTAAGTGGTAATTTAGCAGAACCGTTTGCAGCATCTTCATTTCAATTACAAGACTGGAACATTACAAAAGAAAATAATGATATAATTTTTGTTTATAACGGAACAAAAGTAGCAAAAATAGGCAGTGATGGTACTATTGGTGCTATCAATAATGTAGTAGGAAATACAACTATATAAGGAAGTATGAATGGCAAAAAGCAACTGGTCAGTATCGCTTGATTCAGATAAAAAATTAAAATTTAGTTATGGTGATAAAAGTTCAGTAACACTATCTGAAGTTGGTGAGGTAATTAACTCTGCATCAACACAAGAACCTATAAATGCTATTGAACATTTATATGATATTCCTAATCGTGACCTAGCAAAAACAACTCCTAATCTCCTACTTCAATCACAAGGAGACGAAACATTTTTATTTGTTACACAAGATCAACTTGACATAAATTTAGAAGATATTCAAGATATTGATTTTGGAACAAATGCTGTTAATCGCTACTTACAATCAGACGGTAACGGAAACTATAGTTGGAATGATTTAACACTTGCTCAATTAATAGATGTAAATCAAACCACCGCAGCGAATTTAGATTATGTATTGAAAGACAACGCAGATGGTACATATTCTTGGAAAATTGTTAAGTTTACAGATGATACTGATGTTGATTTTACTACAAATGATCCATTAACAACTAATAATTTAGTATTACATTCAACCGGAACAGGAACTTTTGATTTTAAAGAATCTACAGTTAAGATTCAAAACGTAGAAAATATTATATTTGGAACTACTCCAGATCCAGAAACTACTGGCGGATTAGTATTAACATCTTTTGGTAATGGTACTTACGACTTTCAAATACCTACATCATCCTTTTTAAATTTAACTGATTTAGATTTCTTAACTAATGATCCGCTAACTGAGAACAATAGAGTCCTTACATCAGACGGAGCAGGTGGTTTTGGTTTTGCTATACCGCAAGCATGGTTCCATGATTTAACAGGTGTAGATTTCTTAACTAACGATCCGCTTAATATTTCTGACTTACATTTATCAACAACCGGCTCGTATGATGCGAACGGCAACCCAATATTTGATTTTAGAAAGCCATCCTTTACTAACTTATTAGATATTGATTTTGTGACAGGAGGTCCTTCAGTAACACAAGACCTAGTGTTAACTTCTAAAGGCGACGGTTCCTATGAATTCACACAACCTGTTAGAGAGTTTTTACAACTTACTGGTATTGATTGGACAAATGCTACAGCTTCTCCAGACCTCATATTGAAATCAGACGGGTCAGGATCTTTTTATTGGGATATACCATCTGGTAAACTAGATGACTTATCTGATGTAACTGGTAGCATAATGAACAATTATGTTCTTACTGTTACTGCACCTAACACTTATACATTTGAATCGGTGCCACGCAATGTCTTAGACCTTGGCGATGTAGTTACAACAGTTAATAATGATCCTATTAATGATATTGGATTAGTATTAACGTCGATAGGTAGTGGTACATCTACATTTGAATTCCAACCTATTGAAATAACAACAGCACAAATCACAGGACTTGATTTAGCTAATGATAATGCAGGAAATGTGCTAACTAGCACAGGACCGGGCACATATGAGTTTACAACACCAATGCTCGCTGTATTGTCAGATGTAGATGATACAAATGCTGTAACCGCTAATACAGTATTAATGACAGATGCTGATGGCACATATTCATTTAAACACATAGATGTTAACCACTTATTAAGTATTGATTTTGCTACAGCGGCAGCAGGATTTTTACAAATCGCAGACGGAGATGGAACCTATTCATTTATAGAGCCCAACTTTGCATTATCGCGTGATGTAGATTTTGTAACTAATCTACCTACTACAACACAAGATTTAGTTTTAAGCACTGATGGCGACGGAACTTATTCATTCCAAGCACCAACACTTACTAAGTTGACAGATGTAGATTTTGCTAATGATAGTAACGGCAAATACATTCAAAGCACTGGCTCAGGCTATCATTTTGTAGACACACATCTACAAACGCTAGCAGATGTAGCAATAGGCTCAACTAGCACTATAGCAGATATGTATCTAAAATCTGTTGGTGACGGAACTTATAATTTTGGACCTGTAAACGATAAACTTGTAGATTTAGTTGACATTAATCCAGACAGTCCAGTAGATGCTGCATCAACTGCTGGTGCATATTTGTATGCCGAAGGAGATGGATCATTTGCTTTTAGAGAGCTTGTTTTAAATCATGTAACCAACATTAATGCTACAACTAACAATCCCGCTACAACAGCAGACTTGGTACTAACAAGTGTTGGAGATGACACTTATAATTTTAGAGTACCAACTGTAGATATCACAAATATATTAAATTTAGATACAGTCTTTAATAATCCAGTTGGCACAGTTGGTCTAGCATTGTTATCTGACGGTGACGGTACCTACTCATTTGGTATACCTAACATTAATTTAGCACAGATAATAGAAATAAATTCAGTAGTAAATAATCCTACTGCCACTCCTGACTTATATTTACAGTCAAATGGTGACGGAACTTATAGTTACAATGCACTAGAACTTAAAGATTCAGCAGATATTGACTGGACTTCTGCACCATATCCTGACAGATATGTGCTTACATCCGACGGTGATGGCACCTTTAGTTGGCGAGAACCAACTACAACTTTTGATCAATACATAGATTCAATGTTAGACATTGACCATAACTCAGCATTAAATCCTATTGGTGGTGCATTTGTTGACGGTAAAATGCTAGCAACTGTGGATGGTAGATTAGATGGCGTAAAATATGAATGGCGAGATCCAGGCGATTTTGCTATGCGATTTGACAATCTTATAGACACAAATACAACATCATTGTCAGAGGCGTTTAGAACACCTGTAAAAGCTGATAGAACTTTTGTTAATCCGTCATCAACTGCCACACAAGGTATGATACTTAAAGCAGATGGTGATGCTTCTTATTCGTTTATATTCCCTGAATTAAGGTTAATGTGTGATATAGATATGACAGCACAAGATGCTGGTTTAGCTAATGATCCATTAACTGTACAAGGCTTACTATTTCAAACAAAAGGTGACGGAGATTTTGCGTTTAGTAGAGAGCTTACAGCACTAGAAATTGAAGATATAAAAATTGGTGTTGACAGTCCTTCTGAGATATCTACAAAAACATTAGATTTAATATTAGATTCAGCTACTGGTACCACAATAGTAGATGATGTTCTACAAGTAACATCGCTTGTACCTACACAAGTTGTATTTCCAGGCGCAAGCACAGAGCTAACAGGCGATCCAAACTTTACATTTGACGCTACCTTAGACATACTATCCCTAACTGGTTCAGCAGTTATTGACGATATCACCATAGATAGCAACATTATTTCTACTCCAGCAGGTGTAGAATTAGTATTAGATCCAGATGCAGACAACGCTTCTGCAGGAACCGTGCGTGTTCAAGGCGATTTAGTCGTAACAGGCACTACCACAACTGTAAATTCTACCACTGTAACGATAGCAGATCCAATCTTTACGCTAGGCGGTGACACACCTCCTGCACTAGATGACGGCTTAGACAGGGGTATTGAGTACCAATGGCACGACGGCACTGCCGCAAAGATAGGCTATTTTGGCTACGATAGAGACCAACACACCTTTACCTTTATCCCAGATGCCACAAATAACACAGAGGTATTCTCAGGAGACTTAGGAAATGTAGCATTTGGCGGTGGTACAATAGGCGAAGTGACGATAGGATTGGCAGTAGATAACGAGATTAACACTACCACAAGCAACCTAATCATCAACTCTGTTACAGGCGAGACCCACATAGACGACAATTTAACCGTCACGGGTACTTCTACTTTAACAGATTTAGTCTCAATTGTCAACGATATTGATTTAGGTACAGATAATACAGATACTGTAACCTTTAACAGTAGGGTGAGTAGTAACATTGAGCCTACTTCAGACCTTGTATCTACATTAGGTATATCATCAAACAGATGGCAACAGATATTTGTAGGCACTGTAGAAAGCACTGATGCACTAATCGGCGATGTACAGATTGGCATAGCAACCTCAACAACTATTGATACAGCAATTGGCTCAGGCAATTTAATATTAGATTCAGACGGCGGCACAGTTCAAATTGTTGATAATGTAGAAGTTACTGGCACTACAAACTTAGGTGGCGATGTAACTGTACAATCTAATATTGATTTAGGTACAGATGCTACAAATACCGTAACATTTAACTCAACTGTAGACTCAAATATTTTACCTAATGCGGATAATACATACGATTTAGGATATGTAGATCCTACTAATGTTAACCCACCTTTACGATGGAATAATACCTATACTGACAACTTAGAAATAACAACATCAGGAACGCTGCGAACAGAACCTATATGTACTGAGCCGTTTGCTATTGCTATGGCAATCCTTTTAGGATAGCTAAATATACATAATAAGGATGTAGAATGAATAACTTTAAGAGTATTGGAACGAGTTCAATATCAGCTTCTGCCGCAACACCTACCACAATTTACACCGCCAATAATGGAGCCCCAGTAAATTCAGTATTATTGCAAGCAGATGTAGCTAATACCGGCGCTGCTAGAATGACAGTAACATTATTATTTGTAGATTCTGATGCAGGCGCAACTTATCATATTATTAAAGACGCAGAAGTACCAGTTGGCGGTACTGTTCAAATTGTTAATGGGCAAAAAATTGTATTAAATGGCGACGACCAAATACAAGTTTATGGCTCAGATACTACTGCTGATGTTATACTTTCGTTCATTGAGGATGTTCCATAATGCAGAAATATATAGGCACTATGCCATTCAACGCATGGCATTTTGGTGATTATATACGAATTCCAAATACAGATACTATTGTTAATAGAGACTTATTAATACCTAGCCCGTACCCAGGTGCATTTAAGTTTAACTTAGAAGTAAAATGGTTTGAAGGTTGGGACGGAGAAGTATGGCGAGACTTAGGTATTGACTATTATGTACAATTTTATGACAAGCCTGGCGATCCGTATAAATTAAGATTTGCTACAATGCCATTTTATGCCAATGACGGTAGATATATTCCAATACCATTAGACCAAGATAGAAATGTAGCTTTTCATTTAGCCGACGGTAGTACAACATTCCTTGAGGTATTCTAATGGCAGTAGTTGATTTATTAAAAGCTATTAAATCTACAACCACAGCAAATGCAATAGCACTATCAGAACTTAACCCTGGTGACTCTTTTGTAATGCGTGGAGATGGCACTGTTAGTGGATCCTTTGCATTTACAGACATAACAAATACCTACGAAACACTATTAGGCTCAGGTAATCCAACTACAAACTTACGATTTAATCTGCCTTCAGACGCCGGCGGAGCAAACTATGTAATGATTACAGACGGCGGTGGTAACTTATCGCTAACTTCAGATCTTATCATAAACTCAATCCAAGTAGCAGGACCCACTTTATTTGCAGCAGATACAACTCACTCTGCAGATATACTACCAGATACAACATTAACTTACAATGTAGGCTCTGCTGCACTTGAATGGGCAAATATATATGCAGGTAATGTAGACGCTACAACAGCAACCTTTGGCGATATTACAATTGGTGTATCAGAAGATTCTTCAGGACCTGCTGCTAATACTATTGCTACTTTATCAGATAATTTATATATTCATGCTATAACAAATGAAACAATAATTGATACAAATCTAACTGTTACTGGAGATTTTACAGTAAATGGAACATCTATTACAGCAAATTCAACCACTGTTACAATAGACGATCCAATTTTTACGTTAGGTGGCGACACAGAGCTAACGGTAAATGACGCATTAGACCGCGGTATTGAATACAGATGGCACGATGGCACAACAGCAAAACTAGGATTTTTTGGCTGGGATAATTCAACACAATCATTTACATTTATACCTGATGCTACAAATACAGCAGAGACATTTATAGGTACAGCAGGACCAGTGATATTTGGCGGTGTTACTGCTACAACTGGAACATTCTCATCTATATTTAATGTAGACGGTGCTACAACACTTGCTGGTACAACCATAGATAATGTTTCAATTACAAATGCTACAATAACAAACGGACCTGTAACAGCAAATGATAATGTAATACTTAATGCTAATTTAACTATTGGTAATGCAGATACAGATCTTGTAGCATTTAATTCTAAAGTAAATTCTAATATTGTTCCTAATGGAGATTTAGTATACGAGTTAGGCACTATTGATAATCGCTGGATGGTTATTTACGCAGAAGCATTACGGACAACATCTACAATTATTGGAGATATAAATTTAGGCGGTAGTGCATCTAATGAAATAGATACTACAGCAGGAGATTTAATATTAGATTCTACTGGTGGTAATGTAATAGTTGATGACAATTTACAAATAACCGGACTAACGCCAACTCGTGTAGTTTATGTAGGTGCATCAAAACAATTAGTTGATTCATCTAATATGACATTTGACGGTACAACATTATCAGCTACAGCATTACAAGTAGATAATGTTAACATAGATGGCAATACAATTACTTCATCTGCTGCTAATTTAACATTATCACAAGATGTTGTCATTTCGGGAAATTTAACGGTAAGCGGAACAACCTCCACGGTAAATTCAACTACAGTTAATGTCGTTGATCCAATTATTACACTTGGTTCTAATACCGCAGATAATTTAGACAGAGGCATTGAATTTTTACATAACGACGGAACAACCAAGACAGGATTTTTTGGATTTGATTCGTCAACTTCAAGATTTACGTTTATACCAAATGCTACAAACACATCGGAAGTATTTTCAGGTAGTATTGGTGATTTTCAAATGAATACCTTGTACACTGTAAATTCAACTGTAAGCGGAAATGAAACTATTGCTGGAACATTAGGTGTAACTGGTGATACTACATTAAACGCTAATGCTACAGTGGTTGGAAATACTAACTGTAACAGTAATTTAACTGTAAGCGGAGTTACTACATCTACAGGCAACTTTGTTCAAGGAGTTGCTGGTGTAGCGTCATCTATGACTGTAAACGGAATAGCAAACTTCATTGGTGGTACTAATATTGGTGACGGGTTTACAGCTTCTACTGTTTCAATTTTTTCTGGTGTTGATACTCATGTATTTCCAGATGCAAATAATGCAAGAAACTTAGGCGGATCTACACTGAGATGGAACACTGTTTATGCTACTACATTTGATGGTACAGCGACTGCTACCTATTATGCTGACTTAGCAGAAAACTACTTTGCAGATAAAGATTATGACGAAGGCACTGTAATGATATTTGGCGGTAATATGGAAATAACAGAGTCAACAAAAATGAATGATACTCGTGTCGCAGGAGTTATTTCTACAAATCCAGCACATCTAATGAATACTAAAATGCACGGAGATACAGTATTTCCACTTGCACTACAAGGTAGAGTACCTTGTAAAGTTATAGGAAAAGTAGAAAAAGGCGACATAATAGTTACAAGTTCCGTGCCAGGATATGGTATGGTAAATAATACAGCAACAGCCGGCACTATCATTGGGAAAGCCGTCGGCGACAAGAAAACACACGATAAAGGGACCGTAGAGGTCGTAGTAGGACGAACATAATGCCCCAAGTAGAACTAGTAAAAGCATTTAAAGATGGAAATGTAGTTGTAGCCTTAGGTGAATTACAAGATGGTGATACCTTTGCTATACGAGGCGACGGTGTAACAGGTGGTGGAATTACATTATATGATCCAACAAACACCTACACGACAAATTTAGTTGCTGGAGCTTTAACAGCAGATAACATCATAGCACTTCCAACTGGCACAGGTAATCCTGGAGATTTAGTAGTAACAGACGGAGCTGGTAACTTAGCATACACCGGAACTCCTACATTTGAAAACTTAACACTACCAAATATTCAAATAGCAGTAACAGACACTCAAACTATTGATACTACTGCTGGCGATTTAATGTTAGGATCTGCTACAGGTGCTGTTCAAATCAATAACACACTAACAGTTAACGGCAATACTACAGTTCAAGGCAACCTTTTTGTACAAGGCACTACTACAACAGTCAATTCAACCACAGTAGAAGTTGTAGATCCAGTATTATCTTTAGGACAAAATGCTGCCCAAGACAATTTAGATAGAGGTATTGAGCTATTAACACATAACGGCGTTGATCCTAAATTATATTTTATGGGTTGGGACGATAGTAAAAGCTCATTTGTATTGCTACAAGATGCTACAAACTCAGGCGAAGTTTTCTCAGGAACAGCAGCCCCATTAGAAGTAGGCGCATCAACATTTTTTGGAAATGCTATTCCTTCTGCTAATACAACATATGATTTAGGCACACCTAGTGCAAAATGGAATAACATTTATGCCGCAACTTTAAACGCACCACAAATAGATACTGGTGTTATACAGATTGGCGTAACAAATCCAAATACAATAGATACTTCATCAGGAGCATTAAATCTAAATTCAGCAACAGGTATTGTTAATGTAAATTCTACCCAAACAAATGTAATGGGCGCCTTAACAACTGCTGGTAATTTTATTGCCAGTACTGATGCTAGTGTGGTTGCCAATGCTACCGTAGGTGGCACGCTTGGAGTTACAGGCGATACTACACTAGGCTCAGCTCTTGGTGTTACAGGAGCAGCTACTTTATCTGATACATTGTCAGTAACAAATGGCACAACACTATTGTCAACTTTAGATGTTACTGGAGCAACTACATTATCTGATACACTATCAGTAACAGCAGCAACTACACTTGGAAACACACTAACAACAACAGGTTTAGCTACATTAAACGGCGGGCTTACAGTAAATGGAATTAGCACACTTAATGGTGCTACAACTGTAAACAATAATTTAAACGTTACTGGTAACACAATTGTAGGTACAGATAATACAAATTCAGTAACCGTTAATGCTCAGGTCGCTTCAGCAATTATACCTGATACTGATGTTACACACGATCTAGGAACAAGTGCCTTAAGATGGAATACTGTATATGCTCAAAACGTAGCAGCAGATTCTACAACATTTGGCGATATACAGATTGGTACATCAGCTACAAACGAAATTGATACAACTGCTGGTAATTTAATATTAGACTCAACAGGCGGAACTACACAAGTAGACGACGATTTGTCAGTTACAGGTGCATCAACTCTTACAGGCGATGTAGGAATGGCAGCAAATGCTACTGTAGGCGGTACACTTGGTGTTACAGGTGATACTACAATGTCAACAATGACTGCTTCAGGCGATGCTACGTTCTCAGCAAATATTATAGGATCAACACTAACACCAACTCGTGTAACATATGTAGGTGCCGCTAATGAATTAGTAGATTCAGCTAATATGACATTTGACGGCTCACAACTTGCTGTAACAGATTTACAAGTAGATGACATTAACATCAACGGCAGCACAATTACATCATCTGCTGCTACGCTACAATTAACCCCAGATGTTGTTATTGCAGGTAACTTAACAGTAACTGGTACAACCACAACAGTAAATTCAACAACAGTTACTATAGCAGATCCAATCTTTACAATGGGTTCTGATTTAGCAGATGACAATTTAGATAGAGGTATTGAGTTTAAATGGAATGATGGAACGGCTAAACTAGGCTTCTTTGGCTGGGATGATTCAGCATCTGTCTTTACATTTATACCAGACGCTACAAACGCAGGTGAAATATTTGGAGGCGCTGCTGGTAATGTAGCATTTGGCGGTGGTAACTTTACAGGTACAGTAACCGCAGCAGGATTTTCAGGGCCACTTACAGGCAATGCTGACACAGCATCTGCACTTCAATCAGCAGTAAATTTAAGTATTGCAGGTGACGCTACAGGAACCGCTTCATTTGACGGCTCAGCTGATGCTACAATAACAATAGAAGTTACACAGGCAGACGCTTGGGAGACTGCTAGAACACTTACATTAGATGGCGATGTAACTGGTGCTATAGCAATTGACGGATCAACTGACGTAACATTAACCGCAACTGTAGCAGATGACTCTCACTCGCACGATACACAATACTATACAGAAGCTGAAATAGACGGATTTTTAGCAGTAAAGCTAGAATTAGCTAGTTTATCTGTAACTCAAAATGCAGGATCAGGTACAGGTGCCTTAGCATATGACAATGGCACAGGTGTCTTTACATATACCCCACCAGATTTATCTGCACTAATCGAACTTACAGACTTATCTATTACAACTGCCGCAGCAGGTACAGCAGCACTGGCATATAATAACAGCACAGGTGTCTTTACATTTACACCCGAGGACATATCTGCTAAAATAGAACTTACTAATTTATCAATTACCACTGCCGCAGCAGGTACAGCAGCTCTAAGTTATGATAACAACACAGGGGTATTTACATTTACACCCGAAGATGTATCAACACATATAGCACTAACTAATTTATCAGCAACTACAACGGCAGCAGGTACAGCAGCTCTAAGTTATGATAACAACACAGGGGTATTTACATTTACACCCGAAGATGTATCAACACATATAGCACTAACTAATTTATCAGCAACTACAACGG
>Ga0222715_10001076_pt1 | contig 26798 bp, 36 predicted proteins | sample C33_9DmetaG_FD_165056 | JGI IMG/M metagenome (GOLD analysis project Ga0222715, IMG submission 165056) | Estuarine water microbial communities from San Francisco Bay, California, United States - C33_9D | ecosystem: Environmental > Aquatic > Marine > Unclassified | place: USA: California...
ATCAAAAACTTTTTGCCTGCGATGTAAATATTTCTGTCTGTGACCAACTTATCCGAGTGGCGATTCATGTATGTGAAGCCCTTTCGACGCGTGTCAATGATCTCGTAACCAAATTCATTGGGACGCATGAATGGAATGTCTAAGAAACCACCGAGAACGCGTTCTTCGATTCGACCCTTCTCGATCGAGAATGCTTTGATGTTCAAGTCGAGAGCAAATAACTCAACATCAATCAAAACATCACCCTTCGAGACCTGAGAATTTGGGGCGATTTTATTTTTCTTGATGAGTGTGTACCGACGTGTGACGACGGGTTTACCCGCGACTGGTGCAAAACCCAGGAATGTAGCCAGTTTCAAATTTGTTTTCAAACGATCAGAGACTTGCTTGTTTATCTTGGTGGAGATTTCACCGAGCTTGTCCCACAATAATAATTTGATTGCCTGAAGTTTGCCAAAATACTTTGTATCGTACTTCATCCGTGGAATGAATTTTGTATCGATATCACTGGTGACGATTCGGTCTTCTTTAGACACGTAATGATTGAAAGCTTCGCCACCAGAAATGATGACGTCACCCATTGGATCCATGAAACGCGTCAACTCACTCACTGTTTTCAAAATGATGTCTCTCGTCATATCCGTGACAAACGCATAAAGCATCTTTTCAAACGTCTCATTTTTGTGTAATCTGGTCACGCGTGACCGAAAAGATTTTATGTCTCCATTCTCATAATATCTTTCTAATATGGCGTCGTTAAAGAAAAAATTCTTTTTTACAAATTGATTAATCGTAGCATCCGTGTAGATGTACGGGTCCATATTATAATCTACACATATAAAAAATGGACTGTACCCGAGACACTTGTACAACCACCGAAAAATGTAGATGTTACGCTCTTCTGGGTAAGGGTAAAACATCCGAGTATCAGATATGTGCTTACAAAAGAGGTGACGCATACTTCATGTGTGAACCGAGTTGTTGTAAAGGTGGCTGTCCAGGACAGTGTGCTGATGTCATCGCTAAACCACCTTATGCCGTGATAGACAAGATATCTAATACAGAAATAGACAATCGTCAAGTACTCTTATGGGTTGGTATCATCGTAGCACTTCTTATTATAATGAGTACGGTTGCTCTGTTTTAAACACTTAAAGATATCTAACATAGACTAGATATAAGATGTCTCTTGAAAACATTGAAACTGAACTCGCTGCTATTCGCTCTGAAATCAAGTCCCTCACCAAGCTCGTTCGCAAGATTAAGTCCAAGCAAGATGACCCGAATGGTGAAAAGGCCAAGAAGCGCGCTGAAAATAACGGATTCAACCGGAAGCAAAAGGTGACCGACAAGCTTCGTGATTTTCTCGGCCTCAAGAAGAATGAACTCGTCTCCCGAAGTGAAGTTACCAAGGCCATCAACAAATACATCACTGATAAGGGTCTCAAGCATCCTGATAACGGCCGGGTCCTTGTTATGGATGATAAGCTCCGGGATCTTCTCCAACCGGGTGATGTCCAGGTCACCTACCTTAACCTCCAAAAGTTCTTGAGTCCGCATTACATTAAGGAAGATAAAGCCTAAACACTAAACATATTAAACCATGAACATCCAACAATCTCAGATTGAAGACCTTGTTGGTACAAAGATCAAAAACCTATCTTTGTATCAAAAAGCATTTACCCATAAATCGGTAATCAAGGAACATGACGAAATAAACGATTCATTTGAAACACTCGAGTTCATGGGTGATTCGGTATTGGGATTCGTTATCACAAAGTTTTTATTTGACAGATACGAAGAGAAGCAAGAGGGATTCTTGACAAAGGCGAGAACTAAACTCGTCAGAAGTGAAACACTGGCGGGTATCGCACATAAACTTGGACTTCATAATCTCGTTCTTATGGACGAGAAGGGTATGCGTAACGGGTGGAACAATAATCCAAAAATTCTAGAAGATGTCTTTGAAGCGTTGGTTGGTGCGATTTACTTAGACTTGGGTTTGGCGCACGCTAAACAATTTATTCTTAGAATTTATGAAAACCCGGAATTTATTAATATGCAATCAATAATGATTGATGACAACTACAAGGATCACTTAATGAGATATTGTCAGACGAATAATTTACCATTACCCGATTATAGAGTTTCATCTCACGATAACGGTATATTCATAATCGATGTGTTTGTCGACAACATATTTCTTGGTCGGGGTTCAGCTAAAAGCAAGAAACAAGCCGAACAATACGCAGCTAAATCATATTTTTACCCTCCAGCAATGAGGTTAAAAGGTAGGACACAGAGATAATTAACATGCACCCCAATGTCAAAGCCTTGATTGAGAGGGAATATGCGGCTCAGAAGTCTGAAGAATGGTTGGCGCTCCGTGGCAACATGCTGACCGCTTCAGACGCAGCGACTGCGATTGGTAAAAATAAGTACGAAACTCCCGAAGGTTTGCTTCTCAAGAAATGTGGTCTCGGTGAGAAGTTTACTGGGAATGAAGCCACACGCCACGGTGAAAAGTACGAAGACGAAGCTCGTATCCTCTATGAAGAGAGACACGGTGAAGTCGTTCACGAAATTGGTCTCTGCCCTCACCCAATCCACAAGTGGTTGGGTGGAAGTCCCGACGGTGTCTCCGAATCTGGAAAACTCGTAGAGATCAAATGTCCCATGTCTCGTAAAATTGAAGCGTGTGTTCCAGAACATTATATGCCTCAATTGCAGTTATGTATGGAGATTTTAGACTTAGAAGAAGCCGACTTTATTCAATATAAACCAGCAGAGACAAATTGGCCTCGTCCAGAGGAGTTTGTAGTTGTTAATGTAAAACGAGACCGTGAATGGTGGAATACATATCTTCCAGTCATGAAGGAATTCTGGGACAAAGTGCTCTATTTCAGAGAACATCTGGATGAACTCCCCAAACCAAAAGAGAAAAAGACTCGTAAAAAACGAGAAGAAAAACCAGTCGTGTGTGAAATTGTGGAAATGCCGGGTGATGAGCACCTAAGTGACTGACACCGTTTACGTGGAAATTATACAATGATTGAACAACAATACAATCAAGCCAAATCACTTCTTGCCGCTAGGCTTTATGCTCCCTACCAACAAGAAGGTGTATTATGGATGTTAACTATGGAAAATAATCAGGGAAGACCAAAGGGTGGATTTCTTTGTGATGAGATGGGTCTCGGTAAAACTGTTCAATTGATTGCGACAATATTAGGAAACAAAAAGAAACGAACACTCGTCGTTGTACCGAAATCAATTGTGTCGCAATGGGTCGAAGAAGTTCGAAAATTTGCTCCAAGTCTCGTGTGTAAAGCTTGGGATGGACCGAGAAGGTGTCTCGAACATATTCAAGATGCTGATATTGTGGTGACATCATATTCACTCGTAAACAAGATAGATTCGGCAATGCACACCATTATATGGGATAGAATTATTTTAGACGAAGCTCATGAGATCAGAAATCGATCATCCAAAGTTTTCAAGAGTATTTGTGCGTTGAAGTCTGATATTCGTTGGGTCGTCACGGGTACACCGGTGTTCAACACGATCAATGATTTTATTTCACTGTGTGCATTCGTGGGTATCTCAAAGGCATTGGTTCAGGGTATGACTAACAAAGTCAAAGACATTTACATTCTTCGGAGAACAAAAGAAGACTTGAAGGTTAATGAAATACCCAAGTGTCACTTTGAAAATGTTGAACTTGACATGTATCCGAGTGAACAGAGACTCTACGATTTCGTGTTCAAAGATGCCCAAGATACAGTCAAAGAAATTTTTAGAACGTCGGTCAATTTGAATGCTAAGAATATGCAGATTTTAGAGTGTCTTCTTCGAGCGCGTCAGTGTTGTATTTGGCCACAGATGTATTACGATGGTGTCGCCAGAAAAATGGAGACACAACCAGAATTTTGGGTCGGTCATTCAAAGAAGATGCAAACTTTGTTTGGTATGATCCGATCTCACCCCGATGAAAAAACTCTAGTCTTTTGTCAGTTCGTGGGAGAAATGGATTACATTCAGAGTGAATTGGAAAATCCTGTGTTTCGCATAGATGGTTCGGTATCCAGAGATGAAAGGAACGAACAAGTTCGACAATTCAAGACGGCGCCCGCAAACGCGGTGTTCATAATTCAGATCAAGTCTGGTGGCCAAGGTTTAAATTTACAAGAGGCGACTCGCGTCTATATCACTTCACCATCGTGGAATCCCGCGACCGAACTTCAGGCTGTCGGGAGAAGTCATCGAAGTGGACAGACGAAAGCCGTCTACGTCAAAAAATTACTCTATAAAGATTCAGTCGAAGAACACATGATGGCTCTCCAAGGTCATAAGTCATCGGTCTGTGCGGAAGTTCTTAATGATAAACGCATCGAAGATCAAATACCAGTCAAAGATCGTATTTCAATTTTAGACATTAAGAAAATTTTCGGTGCATAATATAAAATGATCAAAGATATTGGCAGTCGAGCCGAAGTTTTCCACGGGAGCGCGAACAAGACGTCTGGCGGTCTCAAGAAAAGGGACTTAATCCAATCCCAGGATGGACGCATCAAGAGCAAGGCTGCGTCGTGCGCGGCTGCTGATCGCATGAAGCGTGAAGGTAACAAGGCTATGGTGAACGTCTTCAAGCCGAAGGCCAATGGATTCAAGCTCCAACCGAAGGCTGGTACCAAGGAGTACGAAAAGAAAATCAAGAAGATGAACAAGTAAATTTTCTAGTGTTTATAATAAGAGAATGAAGGTTAGAATTCCTATTAGTAATAGCGGTATCATGAGCGCGCATGGCTACGAAAGTGTGCGTGAAAAATCCGAGCTCGCTCGGCACCGTGCATTGGCCCGTGTGATTCGCGCGGGTGAACCACCCCTCGGTCTTTTCAGACGGCTCAATGTTTTGATGATTTTGTTCAAGCGCACGGATCCAAAGCTTTCTAAGATTTTCAAGAAGGATCGTGACTGGGTCAAGGAAAAATATATGTAGATATAAATGTCTATACTTTACAATCGACTAAGAATTAGAAAAGTTGTTCCGGAACCGGAGCCAGAGCCAGAACCAATTCCCGAACCGGAACCGGAACCGGAACCAGAAAAGAAATCCAGATTTCCTTTCGTGATGTGCGTAACAGCGTTCATGCTAATTTCAAAATTAGTGTAATAGACTTTGACGTAGTTAAAGAAAAGTAATTAAAGTAATGTAATGGAAAGTTGTAGCGTGTGCTGCGAAACTTTCAATAAAACAGTTCACAAAAAAGTTGACTGTCCTTTTTGTGACCTGTTAAGTTGTCGTAGATGTTGTCAGACCTATTTGTTATCAACCACAGATGATCCTCATTGCATGGGGTGTAAAAATTTATGGAGTCGTGAGTTTGTCGATAGTTTTTGTACAAAGATTTTTAGAAACTCCGAACTACGGCGTCATCGTGAGAGTGTATTGTTCGAACGTGAAAAAATTAGAATGCCCGAAACACAACCAGACGTTGAACGCATATTAGCCATGCGTCATCTCAATTTTGTTTTAGGCGAACAACGTAACAGACTTGTGAGACTTCATAACAGATATACAGCACAAGGAATTTCATTCGAAGCTCGTAAACATTTGAAGGAACTCCAAGATCTCAATGCCGAGATGACTCAAACATTCGAAGATCTTAACAAGTTAAGAAACGGTGCCACAGTTGGAGATCATTCTCAACCATTAGCTTTAGTGAGAAAATGTCCAACCGAAGATTGTAAAGGTTTCATGAATGAAGAGTGGTTTTGTGGACTTTGTAAGAATACATTTTGCGAACACTGTAACGAAATTGTCAACGATCAACACGAATGTGACCCGGGTGCAGTTGAAACGATGAAACTTTTGAAGAAGGATACAAAGCCTTGTCCGAAGTGTGGAACCATGATTCACAAACTAAGTGGGTGCTCCCAGATGTGGTGTCCGGATTGTCACACAGCCTTTGATTGGAGAACGGGTCGCATTGAAGTCGGACGAATACACAACCCTCATTACATCGAATTTAAAAATAAATTTTCATTGAGTCGCGAACATGGAGACATTCCGTGTGGAGGTGTACCCGACTTTGGAGAACTTCGCTCAAATGAATTCATGACGAGTGTTCGCAAAATCATTAGTCAATACAACCGTGACATAAATTTCAGATACGATGAAATAGCTGATGATGACAACCGGTGGCTTCGAACCATTTATATGTTGAATGACATGGATACACCAACTTTCAAAAAAGAATTGCAAAGAAGAGACAAAATGCGTGAAAAGTATCGCGACATACGAAACATTTTTCAGATGTTCGTGGACACCGCGGGAGACCTTCTCAGACAGTATGTATTAGATAATTCAAAGTACAAAGAGATCAGAGATATACTCATCAAATTGGCGAGTTACACCAACGACGAGATTCGAAAGATTCATAATCGTTACAACTGTATTATTCCATACACTTTGCAAATAAGTTAACAACATTGTTGTAAAATTTTCTAGTAGTTGGTCCATTACCTGGACTATTATTTATGTCTATGACACACCAACCTCTGCTCTTATCTTTTATGAGTTCTACGCGACCATAATCTAAATTAATATGATTCATAAAATTTATAAAGTTTTCCTTTTTATCACCCAGTACTTCAATTTTTACCTCTTTCATTTCTGAGTTTGTGTATTTCCGGTTTATATTTATATTGGTGTCATATGAACACATTATACAAAAAAAATTAATTTCATGTGTCTTTAGATTTCTAACAACAAAAACATTAAGTTCTTCACACACGTTTGTATCCGAAGACTTTAGAATTTTTTGGCCAATAAAATGTTCTTTGTCGTAATTACTTTCGAACACAGCTCTCCGAACTTTATGTGTCTGACCATTTTTTAAAGATGAGTCAAAATGATTACGACCTTTGACTATAATATATTCATCCTGATCGTCATAGTTTATATCTCCAAGACCAAAAATTATGTTATTTTTCATTATCACGTCTTTTGCTGTATCTTCAAACTTTAGATTATAGTTCCACGTGTTTGTTTTATTACATTCTCGATCAAAAAAATCCTTAGTTATAGGTTTGAGAGCACAACAATAGTCATATACATATAAATAATATTGTGAAACACACGAAAGTGATTTTAGATTATTGAAAATTAAAAAATCCAAACCATATGGATGAAGTGATTTATGTTTCAACATTATTAGTTATTTAGAAATTTATACATACTATATTCTGCATTCTTGTACGCATGTTCACTCATACCTTCACAATTGCGTAACACTTTATCGAAAAATTCTTTTCTTTTTGTCATGTCATCAACTGGTTTTGTAAAACAACCCCATGCATATCCATATATATCTTCACCACAGTGGTTTTTTATGTCAATTTTATACTTTGGTGGTTTAAGATTGAATTTCTCAATAACAAATTTTACAATGGGCCAAGGTATTTCATACCCATCCAGATTGTCGTACTCATCAAAATATTCAGTCGCCATAAGAATTGGTTCTATGACTTCCAAATCGTAGTGATCGTTCTCTATACTTTCGTCTAAAGAATTATTCGCTTTGCATGTAATTGGGTCAAAATCTTCAATTTTACAACATTCTGGAAATTTATGAATTAAAGTTTCGATAAATATTTCAACTTGGTCATCATTAATATCATAAAATTCGGTACCCCCACCACGCCTTACATTGTATTTAAATAGAACTTCTTTTATATAATTTTCTACCATAGTATGGCTGTTTTTAGGACATGACACAAGTGCATCACAGATCCATGCATCCGGTGCATAAGTAGTATATGAACTCTTTCTAGACATTATATTTGATGACTTTCCAATTTTCTTTTCTGGAAAGGCGGGATTACTAAGCACATATATATGACTCATTCCCCTAACAAATAAGAGTAACTTCGTTTTAAGCTTTTAAATGGCCATATGTTGTTCCACCAGTTCATTTAATTTAGACAAGGAAAAGAAATGAGGGAACTTAGAATATCATCCGTGCGTGATGGAAGTTTAGCCAAGATTACCCAAAATTTTAATAAGAACCCAATCATGATTGTTGGAAAAAATAGTTTTAGCTTTTTACCATTCAATAAAGTGTCCGTCTCTAGAACAAATAACACTCCTCTGCGACCAGGGGGCCCACGAAGCTGCTCTCCGTGACAACAAAAACAAGTTCAGAAATCTGACTGGATACGATCTCACAAACAATATAAGAAGTAAAGTCAAAAGATCTGTAAGGTTGATGGACATAGAGGCCTTAGCCAATGAAGTATACGCGTTGGGAGCTGGATATTCCGAGCGTGTATACCATAATGCAATGGAAGTTTTACTCCGTGAAAAGGGTATTCCATATGAAACGGAGAGAATCGTTCCAGTCACATTTCATGGACATGTGATTGGTAATCTTCGTGCAGATATCATAATCAACAATCAACTTGTTCTTGAATTTAAAACTATCAAAAGTCTTAATGATCAGGTGGAGTTACAGGGGCAAAACTATCTGAATCTGACTGGGTTGAAGACTGCGTATCTGATAAATTTTCCCCCGTTTCCGAATCGTGAAGTTGAGGTTCGTCGAATTGTTGTAGAAGAACCACAAGCGGAAACAAACGTGACATAAGCTTATAAAATTGTTGCACTTCTTTATAGTGTTCTTCGGGATCACCTGACAATAGTTCATTCGCTCTGTTTAAATGATATTTTGCCTCATTTACACAGAATTGATTATATTTATCCATTAAGAATAATGAACATCAACTCTTTAAACCGTTGCTATGAATTCCCATTTGAGGTCGTGACATATTTTCTTCCATATGACATCCTGTTGATATAACTTTTCTTTGGATTTCAAAAGTGGAAAATACTGTAGATATTCGTCTTCACCCAAAAGTTCGCAAAACTTGTAGAGTACGTACGAATAACTCAAAAAGTTTTTTCGATCTATCGGACAGTTGTCGTCGAATGGTTTTTGAATGTCCTTGAACATGATTCGAAGTTGTTCTTCCAACTCTTGTGGCATGTTCGGGGGTTTGATGCCATTCAACATGTTCGTGATGTATGGAACGTGTTCATAAAATTTGTTCCACTTCAACTTTTTCAAAAGACTTCGAATCTTTGTGTGTGTGATTTCCTCTACAGACTTGATCTTCATCTTCTTCAACTCAAGTCTTAACTGTTCTATGACCTCATCTGGTATGGTTGTCATTTCTTGCGCTTGAAATTGACTGAGCCATTCATTGAAATGGTTTTCCCTCTTATATGAATAATTTACAATCTTCTCGAACATCTCCTGTTCTTCTTTGTATGTGGGCTCTTCATTATTCAATATCATCGCCACCAATCCACAATTATCGCACACGTTTTCACTGGTATCACTAAAGTATACTATGTTACTACTTTCACAATGTGAACACGAATCGTTCCTCTTAATCTGAGGTCTAGATATATTCTGATTTTCTACATCTATTAGGTAATCTGTAAATATATCTTTACGTTTTATACCATTTGTTTCAACCACATTAAAAATATTATCGGTTGAAATGATCTCCTCGGTATCTTCCGTATATTTGTTCATGTAAGGCATACACTTTATAATGTAGTCACTCATATCCATCTCGTATTGATCTCGTTTAGATGGATCCTCATCTATGAGTGATTTCCAGTTATCTAGTTTGTTTTTGTATCTACTTAAAAAGTTACCTTCCATTACTATAAATGATAATGCTTCGTAATCTTTTAAGCCATCTCATTATATGGATATACAGCATCTATCGAAAAATCGTCGATGAACCCGATTTCAAAATTGAATCTCGCGAACTTGAGTACTTTATTGATCACGACAAGAAATACACCGTAATCGAGGGTGGGTTTTGGGAACGCGAATCCGCGAGTTGGAAGGATCGCATTCTCAATAATTATTTTGTCGATGTAACCAATGAACCATATTATAACGAAGACATCCCACTTAATGTCACAAGGTGTACATTAAGAATTAAATATTGGTATGGAAACAGGCAATACAAGTTTATCACTAATGATATCAAGTCCGAATGGCCGGTTACATTTAATAACACGATCTCATTCAACATTCCATTGATAAATGTTTCACTGCTTGATGTTAATGATAAACCTGTACGAAATATAACAAACAAGGTCAGACGATATTCGGGTCCAAAGGGTGATTTTCACGGACAAAACGTACCTATCAGAGACATGCTCTACTATGATGAAGAAACACTCAAGAATGAATACCCAAAAATTAAACTGGTAAACGCTTTAGGTCTCTCCAAGGTTGTATCCTCTCATGAAGACGTTATTACGAGTCTTCGGATACCTTAGATGCGAGATAAAACTTGAGTTCTCCAAGATCTGCGACATTATACTTCAATATCAAAAATTTACTGTTCGATTCTTGCATGAGTTGTACAGTGGAACACATACTCGTCGCCTTTGTAAAAGTATTCATATATCGAAGTGAATAAATCCCTGAGACGTACGGACTTTCGTCAACACATTCGATGGATGTTTCTTGATTTGCGAAATCTCCCGTACATCTCATGGTCAATAGATTTTTATTTCTAATGATTTCAATGTTAGCGCCAATGTTAGACATGTCTCTACACATTCTCTGAAAGTCAGCCGATTGCATTGTCGTCACGGTCGTCATATTGATATCCGGAACTTCAATCCTATTTTCATTGATGTCTAAAAGTTTCAATTGGAAGTTAGTTGTAGTTTTCTTTGCTTCACTCTTAATGCTAATGTCCATGTATTCCTTAGTATTTACCGTAATCGTCAATACGTCGTTATTGGTAATGGTTTTCAAAAGTTTGAATGTATTCGAAATATTTATGCCCGCCAAAATTTCATGACTACATTCATATTCGTCGAAGTTTTCTGCCGCTAGAAAGACATCTACGAGAGCAACCCTAGCTGTATCCAACGTGGTGATGTACATGCCATCGGCTTTAAAGTAGACGTTGACATCATTAAGAATGTCTTTTAATACTTCAAATGTTGACTTGATTGCTGACGCTTGTATAGTTACAAGTTTCATAACTAGAATAATTTGTGACTACGTCTTTATATTATTATACGCCTCGCTCACACTGCGGTTAATTTTAGCTTCTATATCCTTTGTCATCGCGGGTTGTAAAGAAACGCCGTAGTTATCCAAATTAAACATACAATCGTCACCATCTTTACCATCAATAGAGCTCATCCCACCACCAAAAGCACCAAACTCATAATGTGAGAGTTCGTTATTTGGCAACAATGATGTGAGCCAATTCTTGATTTCGTGACCAACCAATAACTTTCCATTTTTTGTGAGCATGGTTGGAACCCGTGTGATACTGGATCTGTAATTATAAGGTATGCCTTGTGTGTTTATGTTATGAAGCTTAACGAGCTGCTTCAACTGTGGATTGTTGTTAACGTACTCCACAATATCCAGGCTGTGTGGACAGTTTGGGCTGTACACCAGAAGAGACATATACTATAAATACTCCATTTATTTCTGAAAAAAAATTAACGCATATATAATAGTAATGAATAACATCTACATTCTCATCGCTCTGGTGATCGCTCTCATATTGATCTTTCTCCCAGGTAGACCTAAAAGGACACAGCGAGAGGCCGAGGTGTCCAAGACAATTGACATCGACGCGTACGACGAAAAGAAGGCTGAAATCAACCACGACCTGATGAATAGAATAATCATGGAAACCAATAGATACATTTCGGAAAAGTACAATAAACCCACCTACATCATTGAAACAATTGCCGCGAAGAAGTATCAACATAAACTCACGAATGATGTGTTCTACCGATGCATGTTCATGGTTATGAGTCGGACCGGTTTCGTATCCGGTTTCACTGTGACTGCCGATGTTCGCGTCGAACCAAAAACTGAAGTTATTGCGTTAACCAAACAACCGATCGATGTAAAACTCCCAGGTGACACGACTCCGTATGAACAGAGTGATGTCGGTGGTCAGGAATTTTTCGAGTACAAACTCGTGAAGGAAAAGGTTGAAGTTAACTCGAACGAGTTGAAAATGGTGAAAAATAAATTGCAGTAATTGTAATGATCAATGTCTCTGATATCGTGAACATTGAATCTAATCGTAAAAAGATTAAGAAAGAATTGTATAAGAAAATATACGAACAGTTCTGTAGAAAGATCAAGTATACGGTCGAGATGGGTGGTAAGCATGTATTTTTACGTGTTCCATCTGTCGTCTTTGGGTATCCAACGTTTGATAGAATTCAAGCGTGTGCATACCTGAAAAGACAACTCGAACTTGGCGGTTTCGTCGCCAGGACGTTGTCGGGTATAGACTTGTATGTGACATGGGAAACACCCCGAACATCCAAAACACAAAACCCACAATCAATCGATGACGTAGAAATACCATCCTTTATAAATTTGAAAAAGATGGCAAACAAATACAGGAGAGGTGCGTAGCACTTTTCTTTTAAAAAACCCACTTAATGATAAATGGACAACTTGAATGTGCTCGTTGAAGCTAAGAAAGAATACATCGGACAACTTTGCACCGTGATGTGTCCACCTATGATTGAGGTTTTTGCTGAAATGTACGACGAAGCTTCCAAACTCGCAAAGGGACGAAAGGTGTTGATCATGTACCAAAAATTGTTAAAGGAAGTTCCCAACTGGAGTAATGCGATGTCTAAGAAGCACACCGACAATATCGCGAGTCGGTGTGCCTGGTTTAATGATTTATTGGCGGCTGTTTTTGTCGCGTGCACCAAGATCCTGTCGTCGGTAAGACTCAACGCCGATAATAAGAAGATTGCCTTAAAGCTCCCGTCTAATGAAGTTTTCATCCAGACTTGTTACAATAATATCGCCAAAGATCTCTACAAGGATCCGTATGTGTATCACGAAGAACAGTCGGAATACGTCAGAGATAGTCAATTGAAAGCTCGTTTCTGTGTCTGTATCGAAGAAACCGTCAAGGAATTGATCCCAGTTCAACAGATTCTTCAAACGTACATGTCCCAAACGAATCGTGATATCGATTTGGGTGGTGAAAATATGGAAACGGACACGGAAGATCCGGACATCTACGATGAAATGGAACCACAACCAGACTTTAGCCCAACTGAACCGGAAATGGAACCGGAGGCGGAACCAGAGGTGGAACCAGAGGCGGAGCCGGTGATGGAACCAGAACTTCAGTCGAACGGTCTCGAAAATGAATTCAAGACCATAAGAAATGTCCCAGTTCCTCCAGGTGAACCCAACGATGACGATGTTCTCTTTGGTGACGCTGTCGATGAGAGAACAAAAAAAGTTGGTTATAATTAAATGGAACTCTCAGACTACCTCCGCGACCCAATGTGGGCAGGTCTCATCGCGGCTGCGATCACTGCGGGTTACATCCACTTGAAAGCTCGACTCAACAATGAAGGTAAACTCCCGAACAGCAGCTATGTGAAACCCGCTGTTCTCAACGCGATTCTCGTTTATTTTATAGTGGCCAACGGTTTGGGCCAACGCGAAACGATTTCCTCGGAGCCGTTCTAACTTAAAGATTAGATGTGTGTAATACACAGTATAATGGCTTCGGTGACCGCATTTAATGACATGATGGGTCAATTTCTTGTGGAATTGCACAAGACTTTTCCAGAGGAAAAGGGAATCAAAAAATTTATGACGTCTTTTGACTTGCTCAAGTCTGCTAATCCACGCAAGTGTGTGGAAGCATACATGTCCGGTGTTTCTACGTACGCCGGGAAAATTTCTCAAAAGGATGACACCTTCTTTACCGAAGACATTAAGAATATCGAGTTCCTCCAAGATTTGAACATTGAAGAATATTGGAATGAAAAGATGTCCGAGAGTACCAAGAATGCTGTGTGGCAGTACCTGCAGACACTTTACATGCTCGGTACGACGATTACCGCGATCCCCCAAGAAACATTGTCGGTCATCGAAAGTGTCGCCAAGGATTGTGCAGATAAGATCCAGTCGGGTGATGGTCAGATTGATGAAAAGGCTCTGATGAGTATGTTTGCTAGCATGTTGAAAAAATAAACTCACACTATATAAATGAAGGTTTGGTTTGAAGACCCGCAAGAACTCATCCGACGTGATAAGGTCTTGCAGTTCTGGCCTACTAATACCCAGTCGGCGGATGAGCGTGTGAATGCTGCGTCTCGATTTATTATTTATGCCGCATGTTTTATCTATTTAATTCGCCGTGATCCGAGAATATTTATTCTCGCTGTTACGGTTTTAGGTGTTCTTTATGTTATGTATAACTCTGATATGGTTAAGGAGGGTGAAGCTCGTCCAACGATAATTGAAAAGCAAGCCGAGTCTGGTTGTCAACTTCCGACCATGGACAATCCAATGGGTAATATGTTGTTGTCTGATTTTGTTGATCGACCCGATAGACCCTCCGCGTGCTATCACACTTCGGTGAAGCGGGAACTCGGTCAAACTTTGAACGAGCGTACGAAGTATTCCGCGGGTCGTTCCAGGACGGCTTTACCGCAGTACCAAGTGAACGCTATGGCGAGGCAATTTGTCAGTAACCCAGTGACGACTGCTGCGGGTGATCAAACTGGATTTGCCGAGTGGTGTTACGGTAAAAAGTTTCAACCAATGTGCAAGTCTGACACGACTTACTGTAACCCAAATGCCCGCGGTGCACAACTCGAGGCATTTGCGGGTCTTGATCCATCTGGTCGAGGACGCCAAGGAAGTAGGTTTTCTCAAAGTATGCCCTAATAAAAAATATCAAGTAATGTTAAATGGCATACCAGTTGCAACCAGGTCTGACTCTTTTGCAACATGATGCAGTCCCGATCGTCAAGGCGACAGAAGAGGTTTTCGTGTACCCTCAACCGAGTGCCCTTAACTATTGCTGCCGTCCTTCGACGATGATTTATGGTACGGCTCCTTACATGGCGGGTAATGGTTCTCCGGCACGTTATATTGAGGTGAGTGATCAACTTCGTCCTCAGTCGACGACGCGTTTCGGCAAGGTGTTGGTGAAGCCACACGAAGGTGGATATTTCCCGATCGGGAGTGTGGAGTGTAAGATTCCTTTGAGAACTCTGTCGTACGAACCCGCGAGTACTCGTGCCTATATCCAGAACAGTATGTTTAATCAGCGATACATGCAATAATAAAAATGTTAATAAGAAGTAAGAATGGCAGACCCCGTGTCAGTGTTGGCCGTCGCCGGATTAATTTATGCCGGCAGAAAGCTTAGTGAAGTTCCAGAGCAACCCCCTAGACAGGTAGTCAGGGAGTCGGAACTTTTTGAAACTGAATTCGAGGACATTGAATTTACGGATCCTTTTGTGGATCGAAAGTCAGAGGTTGATTCGTTTGCCGTCATCGCACCACAAAACAGAACCGGTGGCCAAGAACTTTTGGATATGAGAGGTCGTCTCTACGATCAGGGTCGCATGAACAACCTCTCACCAGTCGAAAAGAAGTTGGTTGGTCCGGGTTTGGGTGTTGGTCCAGATGTCGACTCTTTTGGTGGTTATCAACAAGTCTTTCGTATTAACCCGGTGAACACTGGTGCTTACCGTCTTACTACACTTCCAGGTCGGACAGGTCCGGCCGCTGATATTAAAGGTGGTCGTCGTGCGGAAATTGGAGAAGTCGGCTTCAATCGTCCCGAAAAGACCGCCTTCCTCCCCGAACGCCGCGCTCCGGTTGGTGGTCGCGCCCAAGGTATGTCTGGTTTGACTCCTCGGGCTTCTCATCAAAAGACTATGCGTACGACGAACCGTTCTGAAACGGGACACCGCGCAGACGGTCTCGATAAAACACCCGGGAAGCGTTTCATTTCGGGTCAGACAATGCCACAAGCTCCCACGCGTAACAAGATGGACTTCAATGATGCTCAATTTATGCACGTGAATAACCCATCACCGGGTATCGCGAACTTCTATGGTGGATACGTTAATGCTCCAGCCGCGATGATGAATAGGGAAGGCGCGGATGCTGGTGGATACGGTGTCGATCAATACGTCGCGTATGGTATGCGTCCGGATGAACGTCGTTCTAAGCCGAACCGTATGGGTAACCCAGGCCGTATGAATGTTAGAGAGAAGCCGATGAATCAACACGGTGTTTTGACGACGATTCGTCACGACAAGTCTCGCGTTGACGGTCGTATTAACGCTCCAAATGGTGGTTGGATGCAACACTACAAGGTCAACCCATACAATGAACTCAACCCATACAAGGGTCACCTCAACCCACATGTGGTTGGTAATCGCTTAGACTTAGCCAAAAATCAATTAGCCAATAATCCTTTTCACAATAAGATGAACTAAATAAAAACACTCATTAAAATTTTATACGCGAATTTTAATGGAGGTCCATACCTTAGAAATTGATAGTAGTGAACGCGATTATGCGACGTACCCGGACCCATCCGACTACGTCATAGATCTTAAGAATAGAATCTATGACATCAGGAAGATTACTTTGGTTTCTGCACGAATTCCAAATAGTCAAACTGTCATTCATAATCGCAACAATACATTCAGTATAGATGGTACTGATGTAGTGGTACCCAATGGAACGTACACATCAGGAGATGATTTAGCCATAACAGTGAAGAATGCTATCAATAGTATCGGTAGTTTTAGTTTTACTGTTGACTATAATTCAAACTTAAACGCCCTCGAATTTACAAACGATGCTGGTCCAGACTCTAACGTTTTTGAGTTTGGTGATGGAACAAATGCTCGAATTAAGGCTGGTACATTGGATACATTATCAAATGTGTCAACTATTAGTTACACAACACCCCATCAAATATTGGGATTTCCACCAATAAATACGACAATTCAATCATCTCAAACATATACATCTGGCAGCTTGAATCTCGAAGGTCCAAATTCATTAATTGTTCGTCTGAGTTCTGGTTCTGATAACTTTAACAAAGACGTGTATATTCGCGAACCATTCTATACGAGTCACATTCTTTTGAATGGTCCGTTTTTGAACTTTTCGGCCGCCGATGATCCTGTGAGACACGACTTTTTCAGTGGTCCACAAAAATTTATTGAAAGTCTTCGAATACAGTTCTTCTATATGAGCAATGGTCGTCTCATACCGTATGATTTCAGAAATCAAGATCATATGTTGAAATTTGAAATTCAATGTAACACGGGTAAATTTAAGTCAATTGCGGCTGATACAGCCCCTGATGTTGGTGTGTTGCCACCGCCCATAAGCATCCCGGACTTGGAGGATCCTTATAGATGGAAACAGTATGTACTGATTTCAACTATTGTTTTTATCGGAATATTTGTACTCATAGTTACACGTAAGAGAACTTAACGAGTGATGGCGTACACAGGGGCGCCCGGCTTCGTGACCTTCGTCGGCGAAAGACGAGAAATCACGAGGTAGACAACCACCGACAGGAGCGTCGTGAACAGGGCCGTGAGACCGTAGTGGAGACCACCGTTCTTTTGGACACGAACAATTTGGTTGATCGCCCATCGGACGAGGTCCAACCAAGAGATCGCAGCCGCGAAAGAAAAGCCCGCGACGACGGAGTTCAAAGATTGAACACGGAGTTCTTCAGTCAAGAGCGTGACGGTTTCGATGGCTTGAGCCGACATATTTGTTATATTACATATCTAGAAAATTATTCTGGAAGTAGCTCGTCTTCTGATAAAATCTTCATGTATTTATTGGCATCTTTAGAATAACCCTTTGTGACCTGAGGTTCCTCATCTTCGGACTCATCTCCTGAGTCAGAGTCAGAGTCATCGTCTATGAACTTAAATTCATCCCCCGACCAACCCACTGGCTCCATTACTATTAATAGCATTTTTTAACATCTCTTCTACCGGACTTTGGGGTTGCCAATTGTCCCATCGATCATAGGCTTCATTCACACGCTTGAAACAATCATCATCACCTGAATAACGTTCAAATGGTTGACATTCATCTTCACTCACTTCTTCGAGATCATCCTCTTCGTCTGAATCTTCTTCATCGTAAATGTCTGGAAAAAGTGAACCAACAGTTTCTCCGACCGTGTACATGACACAATATTTGATGGCGTATTCCATATCTTGAGCGAGGACGGTGTTTCGACCACACGCTTTGGAATATTCACACGCGAGTAACATACTCTTTTCAAGTACCGGTGTCAGTATTTCTAACATTGCGTTCATTTGTCGTTCTTCGAATTCGCCCGAAGATTCACCGAAACCGGTTTTCATCATTTTGTATTAAATAGTAATTGTGTGATACCTTTATCTATTCTAAGTACGTTATAACTTAGGGCGTAAATATCCAATTTTCTATTTTTTGTGAGATTTTGTGTAACCTTTAATTTAGCGAGTTGATTATTTATAAGGCTAAAATTGACTTGTCCAGTTGGATAGTACTTTTCTGGTTCGCATGCAAAACTATAGCTATAGAAACGACGTATCAGTGGTGTCTTCGCATGGTGAATTGCAGACTGGATAGCCTTCAAAAATATGAAGTTCCCTGTATATTCGTCCAGATAAGGTGTGCCATCGAGTGTTAACTCTAAACTCTTAAGATTTTCATAGAAGATGAGTTTGTTTTCAGATGTCAACGCGTCGTTGTCGTAGTCAAATGTCGACACAAAATCATTATATTGCTTCAAATTTTCCCGTCTCAAAACAAAGTATATTTCTTTCACTGGGTTTATGAAGTCCATTTTAATTTTATGCTCTTCCACGGCTTTGGGAATGTCGAATGTATTCTGTTGTATCTGTGTGATCACGTAGTCCTTTTTCACACTTTTTAAGAGACGTCGTTCAAGATCGTCGAGATATACAACTCCTAAACAGATCTTACAGCTCAACATTTGTTTTGGGTATAATTCATTAGCGTCTGCGGATACAGTTATTTCAACGGTTTTCTGTTGTTTTACCAATTCGTAGACTTTTATTACGTCTTTATTTGTTCCCGAAATCATAACGTAATAATTTCCGGTTTTATTTACATCGGCAGCTCCTTGAGTGAGATTCTCGTTTCTGTACTGAATTCTATACCATACATTATTTTGAAGAACGTAGCTTATAACGAATGTTCTATTGGTCGTGTTTTCATACGTTACATAATTTAACACAGTCCCATTGGATGTTAGTTCGTGTTTTACAAAATTAGCTTTGAGTGACGGAAATAAAGACGTTTTCAATTTCCAACCAACGCCATCTGTTTCATATAAATATGTATAGGTGGGTGTTACGGCTGAAATTATCGTATTGTCATCCGAAATCCCAAGTTCAAGTACATTTTCTAAAAATAGTTTCAATCCAAACTTTGTGTTGTCGGTATAATTATAAACCTGAATGTAGTTAGCTGACCAAGTAACATAAATACTTTCATCTTTGGAGACGAGATAGACGTCACTCACGGACTTAGTTTGAACCGATTGATCACTTATGGTATAGGATCTTATATCCGATCCAAAAATTATGATTTTATCTTCGTTTTCACTAAACATTATATTTTTTATATTGTAACTACCCGAAGCGACATCATATAAATCATATACTTCATTTTCGTTACCCTGTCCTACGTAATAAATATTTTTGTAAATACCATCAATTATCTCATACGCTTTGACACGTGTATGGGTTCCGTTGTAGAATGAAGCAACCGCGAAATATTTACCACTCGGAGACATATAAATTCTTTGAACATCTTCGTTTGAATCTATGACAACTCTGGTATTAATACCATCAATTTTTATGGCGTTTTCTGAGAATTGCGATGACACATCTTTTCGTGTATACACAGCCAAACTGCTTATTGGACTTTGTCCCTTTACGACAAGTTCTAAACCGTTTTCACTTAACGTGATGTGTGAAATTAATCTCGGGGAGATGGTTCTACTCGTATTCAAAGTGTATGTACTCGATTGATTTAATATGAATTGAAAGACATTCTGTGTATCTAAACCCTGATACCCAGCACCGTACACGGCTCCACCGGTGTTTGTGATATTTTCAATCGTTTTGATAACGATGTCGTCATAATTTTCAACGGTTCTTGTGATTTCTTGTATTTTTACATATTCGTTGCCGACCGTAAGTATCGTCCCGATATCATTTATAGATGAATTTGTTCCGATACCTCTATGACGATACACTTCAGTCCACAAAGATGTTTCGGGGTCAAATTTGTACACACGACCAGTACCAGTACCTTCATTTGGATTAAATATGAAAATTGTATTACCGTCACTCGTTAATGTCAGTTGTTGACTTTCATAAACACCAATGGTTTGTCCGTATGGAATCCATTCTTGATTTGAATATTGATATACCGTCAATAAACTATTATCATATTGAATCGCTATTTTACTTCCATCCTCCGATAAAAATGCATTATCAAATGAGCTACTTACATTAAAGTTGAAAAATGATGATCCATCCAACGTAGTCGTAACTCTGTTCACCACAGAATCATAAGACGCTCTAATATTTCCATCTCGCGATACGGCGTATATTTTAAGATCACTGATAAAGTCGTATCCATTTCCGTTCCATGTCCAGTATCCATCAGCAACTTGGACTATCACTGTGCCGTCATCAGAGAACTTTACGTTTGTTGTGTCTATATTTGCATCACTTATGTTATAGACATTCCATGTTCCATTTTCATATCGATGTATACCACCAGAGTTAATGATAGTATTTAAACCCTGTGAAACTACACCAGTTCCGTTGAACGTCGCGATGGTTGGGTCGTCCAGAAGTTCGTTTTTTAGGACGCGTTTGAATAGTATCGTAGACGATCCTGAATCTATTGCGAGTTTGAGACCATCGGTCGATGCCGCGACTACATTTTCTGTAAAGGTTACGTTTGATGAAAGTTCATAATCGAGTGTCGTGGTGACCAATGTGGTCGACGTCGCGTCATCTGTTTTCACGACACAATCTGAAATATCTCTAAACTTAATTTCAATCTCCACTTCTTGGTAGCACATCGCACATAGTGGTATGGCAAGTTCGGGTCGTCTATAAAAGTAAAATGGAATGTCTATGAAAAGTTTCTTGGTCGTCGTAGCCGGTCCAAGGTGTCCCAAAATGACACCACTCGCCACGGGTACGTCGGACGTTCTTTCTGGGTATTTACCGATAAGTTTATCTAGGGCATTTTGTTTGGATTGTGTATAGTTTTGCTCGGAGTAAATCTGGAGATAGTCGCTGGGTATACGCTGGATCAATTTGTCACCTATGAACATACATATCTCCTCGATCATGGCGTGACCAATCGATTCGACGTAACCAATGCGTGTTATATTTGCTCCGGCGATTGGTGCCAGTTCGACATCAAGACTTATAGTTTTTATAAGATCACCCTGGTCCTTTGGTATGGTAAAACGAACAGACTTACCAAAGTTTGCGTGTTGTGATATATCGTATTTTACATAACTCATCGCATAATTTGTATGTTTTTTGAAGAGTTGTACAAAATATGAGTAATCGGGATCCTCTGTAAAATAGACGTCCTGGACACCCTTTGTTGTAAGCTGAATTCTACCAGCCATTACTACTATAACCGTTTAAAATTTTAAACCAGCGAGTCCGCTCTCGATATGTAGGACGTTGTAACTCACTGCGTAAATTTTTAGAACGTTTGTTCCAGCTTTGCTCGTCTCGATACCGACAGTCATCAATTTGTGAAATATTCTACTCATGTTTATCTGTCCTGTCGGATAATGAACTTCTGGGTTTTCTGCAAAACTATACATGGCAAAATTTACCACATCCGATGGTGAGTTCACGTGATACAATAGTGCCTGTTCGTAATTCAAAAAGTTGTAGTCAACGTCGATTATGTTTGTATCATTGAAATCTAATTTTAATTTCGTAACTTTTTGGTACGTGTCATCTTCATTCTTGACAATCAAGAGTAATTCTTTCACTGGGTTTTTAAAGTTTATCATGAATGACTTTTCCAATTGTCCATCTTCAAACTTAACCTGAGACATCTGAATCTGTGTAATCACATATTCCAATGGCATAGACGTCAGATATGCTTGTTCTTCTTGAGATACAAATGCAAATTCTGTGTCGAGTGACATATTTTTGATTGCGGCTGTCACACCAGTGTCGGGAACACCTCCGTTAATGACCTCGTTCAAATTCTTAAGCTTTAATCGAACTTCGACGAGTTGTTTCGATAATGCAATCGTCGGTATGGCGAGACTTGGGTTTCTATTAAAATAAAACGGAAGATCCATGAAAAATGTATAGTCACCTGTAAAATTCAAAACCACATCTCCGTGACCATTTAAAAAGTACAAAGTTTGTTCGACGTCGTCAATGGTATTATGTGATTGTTGGTGCATGTAGATATATTCACCCGTGAGTCGTTCTATGAGTTGGCCACCGATGTAAAGATCGGCTGTTTCGATGAGCTCGGAGCACACAGACGGAACATAGTTTAGTGTGTTACCATCACCATCAACGGGTGCGGTCATGATAAATTTTACCGTCACAGTCTTTATGAGATCACCTTTATTTTGGGGGATAATACATTGCAGCTCTTCGCCGAAATTGATATCACCGTCGAACGGTGTTTCGATTTGCTCGATTGAAAACTTTGTATGTCTCTTGAATGTGGTCAGGAAATAAGAAAACTCGGGATCCCCTGTCAACCATTGATCCTGAACACCAGTCACTGCAAGCTTTACAGCCCCGGACATATCTACTGTATGTGAGTAAAATTTTATGAAATAAAACGGGACACTAACAGTAGAATGAACCTTCAACTGAGGAAATTCAACCCAGCGAATATGGACGACGATCGCATTTGCGTCTTCATAGGAAAGCGTAACACGGGTAAGTCGACTTTGGTGAAGGATATCATGTACCACAAAAAACATATCCCAGCTGGGATTGTTCTATCGGGTACAGAAGAAGGTAACCATTTTTACGGTGAATTTATTCCGGATGTATGTGTTTACGGTGATTACGATGGTGAAGCGGTCGATCGTGTTTTATCCAGGCAGCGAAAATTAGTCGGTACGCGGGGTAAAAATAGATCAAATGGATCTTTCATGCTTTTGGATGATTGTATGTACGACTCAAAATTTTTAAAGGAAACTAGAATCCGCCAATGTTTCATGAATGGTAGACACTATAACATCTTTTTCATGTTGACGATGCAATATGTCATGGATCTACCTCCAGCGTTGAGAGCTAACGTTGACTATGTATTTATTCTTAGGGAAAATATCATACAAAATAGAGAAAAGCTCTATAAGTCATTCTTTGGTATATTCCCATCGTTTGACATGTTCTGCAAGGTCATGGATGCATGTACTGAAAACTATGAATGTCTTGTATTAGATAATACGTCAAAATCTAATAAAATACAGGATTGTGTATTTTGGTACAAGGCGACGATTCGCAAGGGGTTCAAGGTTGGCAGTCCTCAATTGTGGAACATGCACAACAAAACCTACAATCCAAAATATCTCGAACAACAGGAGGCTGATGCCAAAAAAGCGACAAAGAAAACAGCTCTCACGATCATTAAGAAGAAATAACCAGGGTGCGTGATTATTTTTTCTTAAAAAACATGATCAAATACTAAATGACGGACATCCGTACCATGAATTTATCCGATGGCTCAGAAGGAATGGTTCAATTGAACTCTTCCGCGTCTACGTCTTTTGTGCAACAACAAGAGCCTGAAAAAAATATCAGTGAAAATAAAGTTACGATGGACTCTACACCGATCGCAGAATTGATGGGTCATCCCGAATCAATGGAGTCCCAAATGATGATGGCTCCACCACAAATGCAAATGCCGATGCAACAAATGCCGATGCAAGCACAAATGGCGATGGCCCCGGCCCCGGCCCCGGCTCAACAAGCTTCGGTGGCTCCTGAATCTAAGAATCCGTTCAACCTCACGGATCAACAAATGCAGGCTCTCTTGGTGGCCGCCTGTACCGCCGCGGCGATCAGTACACCCGTCCAAGAAAAGCTCGCGACCATGATTCCACAATTCTTGAATGATACCGGTCGAAGAAGTCTCATCGGCCTCGCCGCCACCGGTCTCGTCGCGTCTGTCATTTTCCACATTGGACAAACCTACGCCATCAAGGCTTAGATTTATTGTTCCCAACCCATATTGCTGTAGATGGAATTATCCACACCGAGCATATACGTGACAATCGTTCCAAATATGAACGCAGTTAGAAATAAGAGACTAATTTGCAAACTCTTCTTTCTATCTTCACCATAATTCTTAATTTGCTCTTTGAGACTTTTGATAGCTCTCGTCATCATTTCAATCGTAATAAACGCGATGATCGTCGAAGAGAAGAAAAAACCCCGGTCAACGGCGAGTTGTGGAACCTGTCCAACAATCAAACGAAGGATGTTTGGAATGACAATAGTCATCAATGACAAATTAGCCCAGTAATTCTTTGTGTACATCGGAACCATTGTTATGGCGTACACGATTACCCACATGAGCACAGCTGTGACCACGGTCCCGATGGGTGTTTTCATTTGAAGTATACACAGATTATTTGTCCTGGATTTGCATACCACAGAAGGGTGTCTCTTTGGGTATCTGTTCGTAAATGTTTAGGCGGATACATATGTCACGCAACTTTTTATAGTTTTCCCAATATTCGGATGTGTGATTATACTCGTCGACCGTGCAGTGCGCAAGTTCGTGGAGGAGAACGTGGAAAATTTCATTTGGTTCGCCGTCGAGACATATTCCTATTTCAGAACCTTTATTGACGTTGTAACCAACAGTTCCATTGAGGTGATGGTGGCCTGTGATGATTAAACATTTACTGAGATGATCAAACTCCGTACCGTTTAAATTTTCACGAAGTATCTGATATTTCTCCTTGACGACTCTGAGTTTCTCTGGTTCTTTAGTATTAGCTAGTATATACATATTAACAATGATCAACGCTATCAACGCTATCATTTTCTATAAGTAAATATAAATTTACTGTATAACCTCGATATCGGATTTCCTGGGAGTCCTTCCCACAAATCCATCTTGAACCCATTCGATAACAATGCGTGTATCAGTAAATCTTTGTAAGCTATCGGTTCAGACTTTGGTCCGTCCGCGTAGTACGGTGTGTCTGCTAAATTCACAAATAACTTTTCACCAAAACCACCGTTGGCGTGGTTTCTCATCTTGAAAAAATTCCCCATTTCGTCTTGTAACGGTGTACCGTGTATGATGCTTTCAGAATCCGGTATGATGCCTATCAGCTTACCTCCCGGTTTCATACGTTTCTTTATTTCTTTGATTGAATCATTGAAAAGTTGCTCCGTTGAAAATATGTAGTGTAAAGAAAAATTGAAACACACGACATCGTACTTTCTATTCGGACACGCAAATATATCACCGTGATAAAAGTTCACACGAATCTTCAAGTTCTTTGCGCGCGTCTTGGCTTCTTCCAGTGAAGTTTCGCTCGGGTCGCACATGCTTATGTGAGCGCCGGCGTGTCGCCATTTTTGAAGATCACCACCACATCCACATCCAACATCCAAAATGTGATCCCCTTCTTTGGTCACAGATTGAATGAGATCGCGTTTGTGGGTGTTGTGTGCTCTGCGTATCTCTTCCATGTTTTAACATATCTCGAAATGTTTAATCGACTTAAGTTTCAAAAGGCTTAAAGTTTTCGTACGAAGATCTTGTATAAATATGGCTTCTCTTGAACAAGATTACACCACAGTGCCCGGTCAAATCTACGCGTGTCTCTCGGTTGTCGGTCCGGAAGCCCCGCAAAAAAATGATAAGTTTGGTATTAAAATCCGTGGGTGCTTCAACACTCGTGACGAGGCGGCTTCTCACGCGAAGAGACTCCAAAAGGAGGATGCGACTTTTGACATCTACGTCGTCGACATGTACAAGTGGTTGTTAATTCCACCGGATCCCGAAAAGATTGAAGACGTTCATTACACCAATGAAAAGTTGGAACAAATCATGTCTGGTTACAAGGAAAATCAAGCCATGGCCGCGAAGCTGTTCGAAGAACGTAAGCGTGACATGATCGAGACGAGCAACTACATGAAGGCCGGTGATGAAAATTCTAAGTACTACAACAAACCGGATGAACCTCCCATCAGTCACCCGGCCGAAGTCTTGGAACGTCTCAAGAAGGAAAAGCCGGACGCCCCGATCGAAGATTTGGTTAAGGAAGCCGACGCCGTCGTCGCAGCTGAAATGGAAGAGCGACGCAAGGCTCGTGAGTCTAGCGTTGAGGCTGTCATCGAAGAAAAGCCCGAGGAAGCCGGTGAAGAAGTCACCAGCAAGGCTGAAGAATAAAAAAAATATAGGTATCTAATAAGAAATGTTCAGCATATTGCTTAACATCATCACACTGTTAATAGTGTTCGCTGTATCGGTCTTCTTTTTCACATCACCTGAAAATGTCCAAAAGAAGATGAACACTGCATCTGAAGTTCTGGCCGCGCAACTCAAAGACCCATTGATCACGAGTCGTGCGTATTTCACGGATAGAAAGCGTGGTTCAACTGGTGAGTTTGTTGGTAATTTTCCACACGATCACACGGATTGGATTTATGGATATCCCCTTATCCTGGCCTAAGAATCACTGGTTGCATCGTCTTACCCATGAAGAATCCCAACAAAAATACAACAAATCCAATGATCCAAGTTGATTTATCAATGTTGGCAAAAATATCAACCTTTTGTTGTTGCTGTTGCATCGGTGATGGATACATCATGGATGGATACATCATC
>Ga0222715_10001077_pt1 | contig 26795 bp, 26 predicted proteins | sample C33_9DmetaG_FD_165056 | JGI IMG/M metagenome (GOLD analysis project Ga0222715, IMG submission 165056) | Estuarine water microbial communities from San Francisco Bay, California, United States - C33_9D | ecosystem: Environmental > Aquatic > Marine > Unclassified | place: USA: California...
CGATATTGAGGGGCAACGATTTTTTAGAACCGGGGACCTTGGTCGATACGATGAAGATGGATTTTTTTATATTTCCGATCGATTAAAACGCATGATTAACGCAGCGGGTTATAAAGTTTGGCCAGCAGAGGTTGAAATGACACTATACAAACATCCTGGCATTAAGGAGGTAGCGATTATCTCAAGTCCTGACGCTCGAAAAGGAGAAACGGTCAAGGCCATTGTTGTTCCCCAAGACGAATTCCGAGAAAAAATCTCGGGAGACGATATTATTAAATGGGCAAGAGAAAATATGGCGGCGTACAAGATACCGAGGAGCGTCGAATTCATAGACGCTTTACCTAGATCAGGAACGGGAAAAATTCAATGGCGACTCCTGCAGGAAAAAGAATGGGAAGGTAAATCCTGATATGCGACGACTAACAATACCATCGCAAAATTCCTCTGAACCGCATTGAGGTATTCAAATGAGTCAGATCAATTCATTAGAGCAGGAAATCATCTCAGCGATTCGCGAATCTGAGAATGAGATCATAGACCTGATAAGGGACCTTGTTTCACATCCAAGTCTTCTCGGTTATGAGAAAAGCGGGCAAGACTTCATGGAAGACCAATTCCTTAAATTGGGCCTAGAGGTCGACCGGTTTGAGATTGATAACGATGCCCTTTGCAAGGTTAAGGGCTATTCACCCCCCGTCGGTGAGTGGAAAAATCACGAGAATGTCGTCGGAAAATTTCGATCAAAAAAACAGATAGGCAAGTCACTCATATTGAACGGGCATATCGATGTAGTACCAGTGGGCTCAGAGGAACTGTGGTCCAGCCATCCATTTTCTCCAGTGGTGAGAAACGGTCGGATATATGGTCGCGGTAGTGGGGATATGAAAGCGGGTATAGCTGCCTACTTAGTGGCATATAGAGCAATCAAAAATCTGGGCTACGTGCCCGCTGCGGACGTAATACTTCAGTCAGTTGTCGAAGAAGAGTGTACGGGAAACGGAGCGCTAGCGTGTCTTCACCGAGGTTATACCGCGGACGCCGCAATCATTCCTGAACCCTTCAACGAAACCATCATGTCTGCGCAGGTCGGGGTTATGTGGCTTCAAATCGAGGTGACGGGAAAACCTGCGCACGTACTGAACGACACCAGTGGAATCAATGCCATTGAGAGTGCATTTCAAATTTGGCAGCACTTAAAAACACTCGCAACCGATTGGAACGATCCTGTACGAAGACATCCCGCCTTCGCTAAAACTAAAAATCCTATTAAATTTAATTTAGGAAAAATTCAAGGTGGGGAGTGGGCCTCATCCCTACCGACCAAATGTCAGATGGATATTCGATGTGGTTTCTTTCCAGATGAGGAACCAGATTCTGTTCGCACGGCTATAGAGAATCATCTCGCACGCAGTATCAAAACTGATCCACGTCTTGAGGGTGTCTACTACAAAATATCCTACGCCGGATTTCAATCGCCTGGTTGCGTTGTCGATACGACATCGCAACCAATACAAACGTTAGCGAGCGCACATCACGATGTTCTCGGAAAAGACGTGGAGCTATTCGCAAGCGCTGCAACTACGGATGTTAGAACATTTGAAATCTACGGAAAAATACCGGCCACGTGTTATGGGCCTGAGGCAACCAATATTCATGCGATAGACGAATCAGTCTCCATCGAAAGTTCTCTCAAGGTTGCTTCAGTACTGGCGATATTTATAGCGAGATGGTGTCAGCTCGAAAAAGTAATTACTTAGCTTTTAAAAAATCAAAGTCACACCCATCTGGCGCTTGAGTAACTGTCTCTCGATATAGCTTCGAGTACCCTCGTTCAGGAATTACGGGTGGCTGCCAACCACTTCGACGGCGTTGGAGTTCCGATGGCTCTACCAAAAGCTCAAGCACTTTATTCTTTACCGAAATACGAATCCGGTCACCGTTTTCTACGAATGCAAGATTTCCCCCCGAGGCAGCATCAGGTGATACATGAAGCACCACAGTCCCAAAAGCAGTACCGCTCATCCTAGCGTCCGAGATTCGTACCATGTCTTTCACCCCAGCAGACGCAAGCTTTTTCGGAATGGGCAAGTAACCAGCCTCGGGCATACAGGATTCACTCTTCGGGCCCGCGTTCTTTAAAACTAAAAAATCATCTGCAGTTACATCCAAGTCTGGCGAGTCGATCCTTTCCGATAAATCTTCAAGCGAATTAAATACGACTGCTCGCCCCTCTTTTTCAAATAAATTTGGATCTGCCGCTGCGCGCTTTAATATTGCGCCAGTCGGTGCAAGGGACCCGAAAAGAGCAACCAACCCACCCTCTTTTTGGTAGGGATCACTGAAAGGTCGGACCACATCGCGATCAACCCAAGTAGGAGCCACCTTCAACCGTTCGCCTAACGTTTCTCCAGTCACAGTCATGCAGTCTAGGTTTAATTGTTCACGAAGCTCCCAAAGCACAGCCTGAAGCCCACCTGCAGCAAATAAATCTTGCATGTAGTGCTCACCGGTTGGCTTGAGATTCACTAATACCGGAGTTTCATCAGAGAGACGATTGAGCTCCTCAAGTGATAGTTCGATGCCGCAACGTCCAGCTACTGCCGCTAAATGAATCACCGCATTCGTTGAACCACTGATCGCCAACAATACGCGTAGGGCATTCTCGACTGAGTCTCGAGTTATGACTGACCTGGGCAGCGGCCCTCGATCAACCGCCATTTCCATTGCTCTCTCGCCACATGCTTCAGCAAGCCGCAATCGATCCGCATGTACCGCAGGAATCGCAGCACTATTTGGAAGTCCCATTCCAAGCGCCTCAGTAATGCTCGCCATCGTGCTCGCGGTTCCCATGACCGCACAACTACCAGCCGTCGTCGCCAACTTACCTTCGATTTCGTCGATTTGCGCATCTGAGATTTCGCCCGCTCTGTAACGCCCCCAGAATCTTCGGCAGTCCGTGCACGCTCCCAAGCGCTCACCTTGAAAAGGCAGCGCGAGCATGGGTCCCGTTACGAGCTGAATACTCGGGACATTAGCAGATGCCGCCCCCATCAGTTGGGCTGGAACGGTTTTGTCACAACCCCCAATCAGCACGCACGCATCCATTGGCTGCGCTCGAATCATCTCCTCGACATCCATCGCCATCAGATTTCGGAATTTCATGCTAGTGGGAGAGAGAAAGACTTCCCCCAAGGAGGTAGTCGGAAAGTCGATCGGTAACCCTCCACGCTTCAATACACCCCGTTTAACTGCCTCGACTAACTCTGGCATGGAGCGATGACAATTATTGAACCCACTCGGAGATGTTGCGATACCGATGATTGGCCGGTCAAGGGTATCTACAGAATACCCCATAGACCTAGCAAACGATCTTCTCAGATAGGCAGCAAACCCGGGGTCACCGTAATTCGTAAGATTCCCTTCGATGCCCAAAGTCTTATTTTTTTTACTCATTCGTGAGGCCACTGCCCTGTTCTACGTGATACATAACCACGCCAGATATGAATGCCTGCCAAAACCGGAAATCCAAGACCGAGGACCCAATGAAGAATAGACGTGAAATCTCGAATTGACTCGCCGCTTAGGTAATATAAAAAATATCCAGATAGACTCAGCACCGTCATTACTGTGAAAAAAATACTACCGGTAGCAATATTACGATTCAGAGCCCAAGCACGTGGGATATGTCCAGGAAGAACCGAACCAAAACCAATGAGCATCAGGGCGGCTGAAATTCCATGTACTTTTAGTAACAGAGGTTCTAGCGGATGATGTAAGAGCCCGAATTCTCCCTCCACTCGCACAAAATGATGAAGGTATACCCATATAATCCCCGACAAGGTGAGCACGCCACCTACGATGTAGAGATAAACACGCTGAATATTTCCAAGCCTCATTGCAGTTGTCGTCATCACACTAATTTATAACTGAAAATCCGTCTCTCGTAATTAAAAATGCTTTAGCGTCCAGGTTGCTTAATAATGACGATGAAGCGTTACCCAAAAGCAGCGCACACTTAGCAAGCGCATCAGCATCGAGGCACGTCGCCGCAATAACCGAGGCCGATTCATTTTTCGATACCATTTCACCAGTGCTACCATGATATACCACCCCCGATTGCTCGAACCCTGAACTATCTCGCATTCGGGCACTGGTCGCAAAAGCTTTATCACAAACGCTCAGAGAGGCGACCGAATACTCAGGTCTGCTCGGATCACGTACATAGACCTCAACGGGTTCTCCGATTGCTCGTAGATCCCCACCCGCATTTACGCACACCGATGAGACACCTTCGCTAAAAATAAATTCAGCGGCTATATCAACAGCATAACCTTTCGCAATTCCTCCAAGGTCGATCGTACTGGAAGTATGTTTTTTAACAACAGTTTGATCTGAGAAGGCTATGACTTCATTGAGCGGCATCTGATCTTTTACAACATTAAACACGCCACTACTTATTCGGTAAAAATATTCAGCCTTTCGAAGAACGAAGAGCGTTCGCGGATCAATATCCAGAGGCTGGTTAGTTTTTGCCCCATTAATACGACTGACGTCACTACGAGGATCGAAATAACTTAAGAGATTCTGGATATCTGAAATACGTTCAAACGCAGTAGTAGCGAGACTCTGTAAGCGTTCCTCGTCATCTCCCGATATTGAAATTTCAACAATTGTCCCCAGAAGAGGACGCGCTCGCTTAATGGTCGCGTAGGAGCAGATCATAAGTCGCGAGCACGCGGTTGACGCCTTCAGTAATGTGCCGGCAAGAGAGCGTCGCGCCCGAAATATTTTTTATCTCATCCCCAAGACCAAAAACTTTCCCTGGTTTTCTTCCCTTAAATTGAGCTCGCCACGCTGGATTTCTGATCTCGTAACCATAGCTTTCTCGATATACAAGTATCTCAATTTGAAGTACCGTACCATCCTTATCAAGGGCAATCGCATAGGTGATGAACTGATGCTTTCCAATCACCTCATCAACTACAAAATATCCAGAGGGTTCCCCGTCTCGAAAAACTTTCCAAACTGGCAAGACATCTCTTTCGACCTGCACCTTTGAGGCCACCTTTATAGCATTACGGGCGGCACCATCGAGACTTAGATCCGCGCGCTCAAAGTGAGCGGATTTACCAAACATAATTTTTTGCGCCTGCTCAACTGTCATGTACTCCGCCGCAAAAACTGGTGACGCCGCAGCGATGCCGACTAGTGGGAGCGCTGCAATTTTGATCCAATCATGTTCCATAAAAATTTACGTCTCAGATACTTGTGGACAGGACGACCTTACCACTAACTTTTTTTTGCATTAAATCATTTAATGCACTAGCAGCTTGAGACAAAGGATAAACCTTATGGATGTGAGGCCGAACAAGGCCCTTCTCATACATCTGTACAAGCTCGCGATTATTTTGGTTATTTAGATCTGACTCCCTTCGAGTAAACTCACCCCAGAACACACCTACAATAGAGCAGTTTTTTAATAGCGCAAGGTTGAGCGGGATTTTTGGAATTGACCCTGCCGCAAATCCGACAACTAAGAATCTCCCCTTCCACGCCATATCTCGAATAGCCAACTCAGATGTGGCTCCGCCAACCGGATCATAAATAACGTCCACACCCCTGCCGCCTGTTATTTCCTTAACACGCTGCCGGAAATCCTGATCAGCGTAATTGATTAGATCATCTGCACCGTTCGATTGACAAATCTGGAGTTTTTCCTCGCTAGAGGCAGCGGCGATTACCCGAGCTCCCAACGCTTTGCCCAGTTGGACTGCAGCAAGCCCCACGCCACCAGAGGCGCCAAGTACGAGTAGCGTTTCGCCAGATTGAAGCGCGGCACGATCTTTCAACGCGTGGTAACTCGTACCGTAGGTCAGTATAAAAGCTGATGCTTCTTCAAAATTCATTTGATCTGAAATCGGGATAAGCCGATCAGAACCGACCACCATTTCCTCGGCAAATCCTCCCCAAGTGTTAAAAGCAATGACTCGATCACCGACCTTTACATTAGTGACACCAGTCCCAACGCTTTTGATCACCCCAGCAACTTCCCCCCCGGGGGAAAATGGTAGATCTGGTTTGTATTGATACTTTCCCTGAATGATTAACGTATCTGGAAAATTGACACCACAAGCTTTTACCGATAACAAAACCTCACCCTCAGCAGGAATCGGTGACTCCACCTCCTCAACGACCAATGAATCAGGCATCCCTAAAGTCTTACATAACACCGCACGCATTCACATTCCTCTATCCATTTTCATTTAATTCCCACAATCGACGATTCTTTAACTTCACTAACTTCCAGCACCTCTCAGAATTCGCTCAACCTGTCGCCACCCTGCCTCAGCCATCGGCTTGGCACGCCTGCCTTGTTCCTCCGCATGCGCACTCGCTGCAGTACCGTCTTTCACTCGACCCATAATCCCCTGCAAGATTCCAGCAAGTCTGAACATGTTATAGGCGATATAAAAATCCCAATCCTTGATGACATCTCGCCCCGTCTGTTCGCAGTAACTCTCTACGTATGCTTGCTCCTCTGGAATACCCGTAGTTCGATGATCCACGCCATTGATTCCCCTAAATTCACCAGGTGTTAACCGCCAATACATACAGTGATATGCAAAATCCGCTACAGGATGACCTAGGGTTGAGAGTTCCCAGTCAAGTACCGCCAGAATTCGAGGCTCTGCCTTATGGAAAATAACATTATCAAGGCGATAGTCGCCATGAACAATCGATACATCCTCATTCGTCGGAATGTTTTTTGGCAGCCAATCAATCAAGTTCTCCATCGACTCAATATGCTCTGTTTCTGACGCTCGATACTGCTTCGTCCACCGCGCTATTTGTCGCTCGATGTAATTTCCAGGACGACCGTAATCCTCCAAACCAACAGCTACATGATCAACAGAGTGAAGCGCCGCAATAACTCGATTTAATTCTTTGTAAATTTGATTTCGCTCTTCCGAACTACTATCAGGCAGCGTTCCATCCCACATCACTCTCCCATCTACAAAATCCATGACGTAGAACGCAGTGCCCAAGATTGAGTCATCCTCACAGAGGCAAAATGCTTTGGCTACCGGCACATCGGTTTGGTTAAGCGCCGATATGACTCGATACTCACGATCTACCGCGTGCGCTGAGGGCAGCAACTTCCCCGGGGGCTTACGGCGCAGGACGTATTTACCGCTAGGTGACGCCAACAAAAACGTGGGGTTTGACTGCCCACCGCTAAACTGCTCAACAGTGAGTGGGCCTTGAAAACCTGGGATTTGCTGCCGGAGATAATTCTCTAATTTTTCTGTGTCGAATTGATGCTTCTCATCAACAGCTTTTGTTCCTACAAACTGGTCATGCATGTTCAATCTTCTCCTATACCCCTAATTATCGCATGCTCTCGACGTGCTAGACTGGTGGACTGAAATTCTAGGTAAAGCGATGAACATTTTCAAAGGAAAGGTAGCGGTAATCACCGGTGGAGCGAGTGGGCTCGGATATGCTATGGCCTCACGTTTCCTGAAAGAAGGAATGCGTCTTGTGATTGCGGATATTGAAGAGCCAAGGCTCCAAAGCGCGGTACGCCAACTGAAAGATGCTGGTGGAAAAGTACTAGGAGTAGCGTGTGATGTCTCACAGGGCTCTGACGTTGAAAATCTAGCTAAAAAGACACTTGAGGAATTTGGCAGTTGCCATATTATTTGCAATAACGCGGGCGTGGCACCCAGTGGTGTTATTTGGGAGCACACAACGGAAGATTGGCAATGGGCAATGGGGCCCAACGTGTGGGGAGTGATCCACGGCGTTAGAGTATTCACTCCCATTCTCATTGAGCAAAACGAGCCCGCGCATATAGTGAACACAGCTTCCGTATCGGGATTGCTATCTTTCGCCGGAATGGGGCTTTATTGTATGACCAAGCATGCAGTTGTTACCATGACGGAATGCCTCAAGCATGATCTCTCATTAGCAACAGAGCTCGTTAAATGTTCGGTGTTGTGCCCCGCTTACGTCCCAACACAAATTGCAGAATCAGAAAGAAACCGCCCAAAAAATCTTACGAGTAATAGAACGAAAACAGACGAAGATATTGCAAGAGAAAATAATCTCAGAAAGGCTGTGATCTCTGGAAGAATTTCAGCTGAAACAGTTGCCGATCAAGTTCTGACGGCAATCATTGATGAAAAGTTCTACATTCTTCCCCATGAAAAAATAAAAGGGGCCATAGAGTCACGAATGCAAGATATTCTACAGGACAGAACGCCTTTAGATACATCCAGATAACGGGCATCAATTGAGTAGAGATTTTCTCGTTTCAGAGATAAAATGCGCGCCCTTAAGATAAACGATTAACGAGAAAAATAAGTGGAAGCGCCTGAACTCCAAATAAAAGAAACCCGTAGACGCCGCACGTTTGCAATTATTTCGCACCCTGACGCGGGGAAAACAACTCTTACTGAGAAACTACTTCTATTTGGTGGAGCAATCCAAGCTGCGGGTACCGTCAAAGCGAGGAAATCCAGCAAGTATGCAACTTCCGACTGGATGGCAATTGAGAAAGAAAGAGGAATATCCGTTGCAAGCTCAGTTATGCAGTTTGAGTACAAAGATTGTGTTATCAATCTCCTCGATACCCCAGGTCACCGAGATTTCTCGGAAGATACATACCGCGTTCTTACTGCAGTGGATGCCGCACTCATGGTTATTGATTGCACGAAAGGCGTTGAACCTCAGACTATCAAACTACTTGAGGTTTGTCGCCAGCGGAACACTCCAATCATCACCTTCATCAACAAGCTCGACCGGGAAGGTAAGCATCCTTTAGAGTTAATTGACGAAATTGAGAGCGTAATGAACATTCATTGCGCGCCTATTACTTGGCCCGTTGGAATGGGAAAGCGGCTGGGTGGTATCTACGATATCGGCAAAGACGAGATACTCGTATTTGACCCGGAGGCAAGTGATCAAAAAAATGTGAAAGTTCTAAAGGGTTTGGGAGACGATGCGCTTCGCGGAAAATTCAGCTCGGAAATTGATGATACAGAGGAGGAGATTTCACTGATTAAAGAGGATGGCCGAGCATTTGACACTGAACACTTTTTAGAGGGTGAGCTCACCCCAGTTTTTTTTGGTTCCGCAATGAATAATTTTGGGGTGGTCAAAGTCTTAGACGCGCTCGTCGAGGAAGCGCCAGCGCCGAAACCCAGAAAATCAATAGAAAGAACCGTGGCGCCTGAAGAAGAAAATTTCTCGGCGTTTGTCTTTAAGATTCAAGCAAACATGGACCCGCAACACCGAGATCGTATAGCGTTTCTGAGGATATGCTCCGGCCGATTCAATCGTGGAATGAAACTCACTCATGTCCGGAGCGGTAAAGACATACGAGCAAGCCAGGTAGTGAGCTTTCTATCTCAAAGACGAGAGACCGTCGAAGACGCGTGGCCAGGCGATATCATTGGACTCCTCAATCATGGAAGCATCGATATTGGCGATACCTTCACCGTTGGTGAAAAACTTAATTTCACAGGAATACCTTACTTTGCTCCCGAACTTTTCCAAGGAGTAACTTTAAGGGATCCACTCAAGAGCAAGCAATTACAAAAGGGCCTTCAGCAGCTAGGGGAGGAAGGGGCGATACAGGTGTTCAAGCCGATTGTCGGAAACGAAATCATCCTTGGAGCCGTAGGTCTACTCCAATTCGAGGTTGTGGCACACCGACTGAAAGCGGAGTATGGAGTTGACGCGACGACACGCTCGATGAGCTTCTATGGTGCACGTTGGGTTACCAGCGAGAATAGTAGGAAACTTATCGATTTCGAAAAACAATTAGCGGGTAACCTGGCTCACGATGCCTCTGGAAGCTTGACGTATATGGCAACATCAAAACCCAACCTTGACTTAACAATGGAGCGTTGGCCAGATATTAAATTTCACAGTATCCGAGAACACGCACAAAAACTCGCAAGCTAGCGTTTGTTTCGAATAATAAAATCCTTCATTCGAGAAATTCCAGCTGTAATATTTTCATTCGAAGCCGCATAGCTAAATCGCACATGCTGCCCATCACCTGGAACTCTTGGCCCGAAGTGGATATCCGCCAACACTGCCACGCCCGTTTCATTCAGTAAACGTTTCCTAAATTCCTCCGAATCTTTAACGCCAATCATTTCGCAAGCCTCAGTAACATTCGGCCAGGCGTAAAACCCGCCACCCGGAGACAAACAAGTCACTCCAGGGACATCATTTAAAAGACCCACGATTAACGCACGTCTTTCAAGGAACTTCTCACGCATAAAAGTTGCGCCACTCTGATCTCCACTGAAAGCCTCAACCCCCGCCCACTGACTGATTTGTGAAGCGCAAGACTCGGTATTGGTCACCCACTTCGTAAATACCGGAGCAAGCGCGCGATTAGCTGCAAACCCTAGCCGCCAACCGGTCATCGCCCAAGTCTTCGAAGCACCATCACAGACGATCGTTCTATCCAACATCTCTGGAAAACTGGCGAGTGAAGTAAAAGACTCTTCGTAACACAGCTGAGAATATATTTCATCCGAGAATATCCAAATATTTGGATGCTCTTTCAATATGTCGACGATTACCTGGAGATCTTTCTTAGGAACGATCCCACCAGTCGGGTTTTGCGGCGAATTCAAGATTATTAACTTCGTTCGGTCGGTGATTTTCTCGTTGAGTTCGTTCGGATCAAAACTGAACCCACGGGCTTCTCTAAGCTGGATAGGCACTGGCACCGCACCGTTCGCCTTAATTTGAGACTCATAGATCGGGAAACCAGGGTTCGGGTATATCACTTCATCATTCTTGCCAAAGTCAGTTGTAGCAAGAATCGAATACATAATAAACGGCTTTGCTCCAGCCCCAACAACAATATCATTGGCCTCAAAGCTCGTTCCCCTCGTTTGGTTCAAGTACCCACAAATTGCCTCTCTCACCTCGACTATTCCGGCTGATGGGGTGTATCCGTGCTTGCCCGCCTTGATCGCCTCAATACCCGCTTGCTGGATATTTTCCGGGGTGGGAAAATCTGGTTGCCCGATACAAAAGGACAAGATGTCCTTACCTTGCCGCTGAAGTTCACTAACTTCTGCTAAAACTACGAACGCATTCTCTGTTCCAAGACCGCTCGAACGTTGTGAGATTGAAGGCATCTTTAATTCCCCGGTTGACCTAACTGCGCATTTTCCAAAAAAGTTTCGCGCCCGCGATTTTAAAGGCGCTGAGTCTACATCAAAAAATGTCTTCGCAGAAGGTCAGGATATGTACTCGTCTGGTGCCGATAAGATAGTTCCCGCATGAAAACAGGCCCCCAATCACGGAAATTAGAGGCGAATCCTGCTAAAGTACCTATTGATTCAGAAGAAATTAGCAACACCACTGATGGAAGGATCGGAAATGTCTGAAAACAAAGATAAAAAAACTGCAGAGAAGGCGGAAAACCCGTCTCGAAGAAATCTCATTAAGTCGACGATTGGCGCAGCGATTATTGCAGCTCCTTTTATTCGAAATGCGGAGGCTGCAAAAACTACAACGTGGAAAGTGCAAACGAGTTGGGACGCCGGAACAACCGGATATAAGCTATTTGAAACTTGGGCTAACAGCTTCAAAGAAAAATCAGGGGGCGAACTCGATATTAAGCCTTTCGCAGCCAGGTCTGTCGCAGCTGATAATAGCGCGCTATTCGACGCGGTGAGAACTGGAGTACTCCAGGCAATGAATCCATTTACGATTTATTGGTCGGGAAAAATTCCAGCATCCGTATTCCTGACTTCCTACCCTGCTGGACCAGATCAAACAAGCCACTGGGACACCATGTTCTATGGCCTGGGAATGCTCGAAATGACGAGAGATATCTTCAAGAAAAAAGGTCTCTTCTACGTTGGACCAATTCAGCACGATGCCAACATCATCCACTCCAAAAAAGCGGTAAATAGTTTGGCGGACCTCAAGGGGATGAAAATTCGTTTACCTGGCGGAATGGTTTCGCAAGTATTCGATAAGTTTGGCGCCAGCACAACGAGTCTGCCAAGCTCCGATATCTATCCGGCCCTCGAAAAAGGTACAGTGGACGCTGCCGACTATGTCGGACCAGCGATCAACTATGACTTGGGATTCGCAGAAGTTACTAAGTTTATTATTTGTGTGGGGCCTCCAGGACAAACTTCACTCTACCAACCGGTAGACCTGATGGACTTAACGGTTAACATGCAAGCGTGGAAGCGTCTCTCCAACAAAATGAAAGTTTTTGTTGAAGAGCAGGTACAGACCTACTCCGTGCATCATTACGTTACCATTCAGAATGCCAATACCGTAGCAATGAATAAATTCCTAAGCAAAGGAACGACGGTCTCTCGCCTATCATCAGAAGACGTTGGAAAATTCCGTAAAGCGGCGATTCCTGTTTGGTACGAGTGGGCAAAAAAGGACAAAGACGCTTCGAAAATTTTCAAGTTGCAGCAAGACTTTATGCTCAACCCCTACATGGGTTACCTAACCAACGCTGACGTGAAGGGTATGAAGCTTTGATAAGAAGATTTTCATAAACTCGATTTAACGGCGGATAACATTTATCCGCCGTTAAAGTATCCAGATCAATCCGGAGAAAACTGTTATGGATCAAACCACCAATTTTGTACTCCCCCACTGGATTTACTGGGGATGGCTAGCGATCATGCCGCTGATATTCATGGGGATATCTAAAGGCGCGCGTATCAATGAGCTTGCCCCGAAAAATAGTGAATATGCGGCTAGTACGTTGACAAAGTTTCTTGACTGGACATCAAATGCATCGGGATTATTCGTGGCCCTTTGGACTGTGAACGCGGTTTGTGTTTACTTTTATGAAGTCATTGCTCGCTACGTTTTTGACGCCCCAACGATTTGGGCACACCAATCCTCTTACCTTCTTTTTGGTATGCAATACCTCTTGGCCGGTGGATTTGCGTTGCTGCACGGCGACCATGTTCGGGTAGATGTTGTCTATATTAAGTTACCGAAGCTTGGACAAATTGGGATGGATATTTTTACCTCAATATTTTTCTTCATTTTCTCGCTTGCCTTAGCTGGAACCTGTTGGCGATTCTTCCTTGACTCTTGGGATATGGCAGAAGTCACCGAGGAAACCTGGCAAATTCAAATGTATCCAGTGAAAGGAATGATGGTACTCGGGGCCACTCTCTTGACCCTTGCAGGAATCTCAAAGCTGATCAAAGATATTCAACTCTTCAGAAAAACGGCTGGAGGTGCAGCATGAGTACCTCAACTATATCTCCAAATACTCAAAGCACGGGTGGGCTTTGGAAATGGGTAATGATCCTCGGAACGGTTGGACTGCTCTTCATCTGCTTCGTCGAGTTCATTAATATCCTCTTTTACGATCCTTACGAGGAGGAACGATTTCTTTTCTCGCTCTCTGAAATCTTGATGGACACAGAGATCGAGGCGCTTACGTTCTTGATGTTTGGATCTCTGGCACTGCTGCTGATGGCGGGTCTACCGATGGCCTTTGTCGTTGGTGGGCTTGGAGTCGTCTTTATTTACCTTGTCGGCGGACAAACGATGGTCAACATCATCCCGACGAGAATCTTCCCGTTAATGTCAAACCCCGATCTTGCGGCAATTCCACTCTTTATCTTTATGGCTTCGATGCTAGAAAAGGCAGGCCTTATCGAAGAAATGTTTGATGTCGTTTATAAATGGATGGGAGGCCTTAGCGGAGGACTTGCTGCAGCAACTATTCTTGCATCAACCATTCTCGCGGCTATGGTTGGCGTCATCGGCGCTGCCGTTGTAACGATGGGTATTATCGCTTTGCCTGCGATGTTAAAGCGTAAATACGACCATAAAATTGCGCTGGGCTCAATCATGGCTGGGGGAACTCTGGGAATTTTGATTCCACCGTCGATTCTCGCGATCTTGTATGCAGTGATCGCGCAACAGTCAGTTGGGCAGCTCTATCTTGGATCTTTAGTGCCTGGCCTCATGCTCTCGGGACTTTACATCGCCTATGTAGTTATACGTTCTCTTCTCAACCCCAAACTTGGACCACCACTGCCGAAAGAGGAGCGTGTAGGTTTCGGAGAAAAACTGAGACTCTTTAAAAATCTGCTGGCACCGATCGTACTTGTCTTTCTAGTGTTAGGACTTCTCTTTGGAGGAATAGCAACTCCTGTCGAGGCCGCTGGGATCGGGTCATTCGGGGCGATGATTGTGTCGATGATGCATAAACGTTTCTCGCTCGAAGCCTTACGAGACGCGTCGATCACAACTGCTCGAGCATCAGCGATGGTGTTGTGGATCATTTTTGGGGCATCAGTATTTGTTGGATTTTTTATCCTTCAAGGTGGTCAGGATTTCATCACCGAGACCATCTTGGGCACCGGACTAAGCCCATACGGAGTACTACTCCTAATGTTGCTGATTCTTTTCTTCTTGGGAATGTTTCTTGATTGGGTAGGTATTCTGTTACTAACAGTTCCAATTTTCGTACCTATCATTCAGTCACTAACCTTCGATGGACTCTTTGGAATGCCTGGCGTTAGCAGCGACGTGGTGGTTTTATGGTTTGGTGTGATTTACTTAGTGAACATGCAGATGTCCTTCCTAAGCCCACCGTTTGGCTATGCACTTTTTTACTTGAGAGGTGTTTGTCCTCCTGAAATTAGTATGGCTACGATTTTCAAATCTGCATTGGTCTTCTTAGCGATTCAGGTTTTGGCCGTCTTCCTGTGTGTGGTATTCCCTGCAATCATTACTTGGTTACCCCAAGTGGTTTATGGGTAACGATAAAAGACAAAACAAAAAAGCCCGACGATGTCGGGCTTTTTTGTTTAATCATTAATACTAAGACTTCGACCACGGATCTATTTTAAAAATAAATCGCTGGATAAATTGGGGTCCTTTTTCGCAAAAACGTCTGAACTGCCAACCCTTAACCTTTTCCAGGACCTCGCTATCAAAAACACCTGGATGGTCAGCAAACACCACCTTCGCGTCTATGACGTAACCATCATCATCTACGGTTACGAGAAGTTCAATTTCACCCTCAATCTTTTGATCCTCGGCAGTACGTGGATATACAGGAAAAGGTTTCTTGCTAACCGGGCAAGGATCTTGAAACACCGACGGTAGCGGTGGAAGCTCTTCCTCTTTTTTCTTCTTCTCGGGTTTGAGCTCCGGCTTTGGAAAAGCAATCTTCGCTGGAATCTCATTTGGCAATGGCTTCGGCTGCTCAAGACGAACTGTATTCTTTATTTGTTTGAGCTCTAACTCTGGTTTCTCTTCCTCTTTTTTTCGTATTTGATTATTTGGTTTTATCTCGGACTTAGGAAGTGGTTGGTCTAGTTTTACCGTCATCACTGGCTTAGGTTGCGGTTTTTCAAATACATCCATTAACCCTTGCCAATTAAACCAGTAACCCCCCACTGGAAAAATAAACTCAATGATGAGCGCAATAAGAAACGCTTTCCAAAGCGCCAGACTCCTCTCAGATTGAACTTCACTACTACTCCATAGTGGAGCGATTTTTCGGTGACGACGAAAGAACATGAGATGTCTAAGAATTATTGCCCCGATGCTATTGCAGCAATCCCTACCGAGTTGATACCTGCACCACGAACGCTATCCATTGCATCGATTAACGTGGATAGAGGTACATCCTTATCGCCAGCGATAATTACGGCAACCTTACGGTTCTTTTTTAAATCCATCAATTTAGTCGTCAACTCAGAGGACGAGATGGTTTGCCCATTTACAATGAATTGATTATCTTTTTTCACTCCCACCGTGATCGTGGCTTCTTTAATCTCCTCGGTGGTCTTCGAGCCAGGTAAGTTCATGTCCACTCCCGTCCCGGCGATCATCTTCAGCGATATCACCACAAAGAAAATCAATAAAAACATCATGATGTCAATCATCGGGATGACTTCGACACGCGGTCGATCAGCATCCAGATAACTTCTTCTTCTCGTCATAATTTTTGCTCCCGCTAAAAGCAGATGAGATCAGGATTAGGATTCTTTTGAACCACCACCAAAAAATCGATTTAAGAGCATTGTCTTTATCAAGTCCATTTGGTGCATAGCCAAGCGAGTACGTTTATTGAAATGGTTTAAGAATAAAACTGCGACAATCGCAATCAACAGACCCGCTCCAGTGGCCACTAGAGCCTCAGCGATACCACCCGTAACCATCTTCGTCGTATTTTCTGTTGAGCCAGCAGTGCCCAATACATCAAACGCATGAACCATTCCAATAATGGTTCCAAGTAGCCCCATTAGAGGTGCTAGCGTGACAGACGTATCTAATACCCAGATACTTTTATCAATTTTCGGTAGCTGCCACATAATAGATTCTTCTAGTTGACGATCCATCGCCTCTGGATTGTCCCGGCGTGATGAAAGCGCAGAGGAGATGAGCGATGACTGAAGCGTGTCAGCATAATGAGATTCGAGCTCACGAAGTTGGTTAACGCTCTGATACTCAACTTTTTGAAGATCATGTTCCAGCGCATCTCCGCTTTTTAAAACGCGATGATAGAAATACAGACGCTCGACGATTACTGTCAACGTGATCAACAGAAGCAGCCCCATTGCAGGCAGCAACCCCCCAGACATCTTGCTAAAGTGAATGATTGTGTCAACCATCTTCCCATCCCCCATCATTTTTTATTAGATCATTCAAACCAAAAAAATTAATTAGCGTTAGCGCGTCGATACAGGTGGATAAAACGGCATTCCGTAGCGCTCAACGATACGTTTGATCTCCCCCGATTTGAGCATTTCTGCAAAAGCATCATCTATAAATTTTTTAAAATCTATCTCTCTTCTTTTAACAACCCATGCGCTATCCCAACGCATCTCGGGTACCGGTACATATCCGTCAGCCATTTCAAATTCCGCCTCTGGGCGATCCAGTTTTGCCTGGGAGATAGCACCCGACCAAATCATGCCCGCATCAACCTGCCGCTTTATGAGCGCATCGACCACTCGGTAATTCTGAAAAAAAGTCTCGTTCGGAATCGCATGCTCTTGAGCATAATCGCTCATGGGTGAATAAGCCGGAAGTCCAACCTTAACCCCTAGTTTTTTAATGTCATCCAAGCTCTTTGCTCCTCTTGCAGGGCCTTGTGTCACCAAAACAAACCCGGTACTCATAAAGGGAGCGGTAAATACCAGGTCACCACGATTCATCTGGTGATCATCATCGCCCGTAATGGTTAAGCCAAGAACAATGTCACAACGTCCGCGGTTGATAGACTGATCGTAAGCCCCTCCTGGAGCCCCAGGCCCAAACCGAGTCGACATATTTACCCACATCATCGCTACGTTCCAGTTATGTTTTTTAGCAATGGCGTTCAAGATTTCTATTTCTAAACCATCAGGCTCGTTTTTCCTCGACGTTCTGGAAAATGGCCAAAACCATCCATCGGCACAGGCTAGGATCGTATTTAATTCCTTGGTCCGATCCATGGCATTCATCTTCTCCACCTCTCCAGTGACCCCAACAGATCGATAATTTTTATATCCGGCGCGATAAAGAGGGTCAGAAAGCGGTTCAAACACCTCCGGCTCGATATATCCCATTTTCGGTCCACGGTTTCTACCGTAAACATACTCATCCTCCAACTGAATCGGCTTAGAACCATCCTGGGCGAGGACAAACACTGGTAGTTGTGCGAGTATCAGAACTAGAGAAAATAAGGAAATAAATGAGCTTCTCATTGGTATATAAATCAAAGTGGAACAGCTCTTTTGAGAACCGCCATCAAAAATGGACTTGATCTAAAAATGGTGGATTGATTCATCTATATTTACTTTAAAATCTGACTCTACAGACGTCAAAGTGGATCGATACTACACTATTTGATTAAGCAAGTTAATTATCAGAAATCAGAATGTCCAAAGAGATCGAGTCTGCAAAACTCCTAAAGAAGCAGCACAACGAGCGACGAAATTTTGAGGCGCTTCCCGAGCACCTAAATCCAGTTGACGATAACGAAGCGTATGCAATACAAGATTGTTTATTTGATTTACGCAAAGTTGAGTATGGCGACGTAGCAGGTTATAAAGTTGCCCTTACCTCCGAAGTCATGCAAACGATGCTGAGTTACCCCTCACCATTCTCCGGTCCACTACACGAGAAACTTATTTACCAAAATCCAAAAACTCTACACTCGTCTGAATATGGCCGACTTTGTATCGAGTGTGAGTTAGCGGCGGTTGTAGGTAGCGACATAAAATTTAGAGATACCCCCTACTCTGCTCAGGAAATTGAAAGTTATGTAAGCACAATCGCTCCTGCTTTAGAAATAGTAGATGATCGAAATGCGGACTATCAGTCGATCACCGAACTCGTAAGAACTCTTATCGCAGATAATGCTTGGAATGCCGGAGTAGTAGTGGGTAATCTCACAACGAACTGGCGTGATATCGATATTCGGAATATGTGCGGCACGGTTAGTATTTGCGGTATCGAAACTGGCGTTGGATTTGGAAGAGATGTCCTTGGCGACCCGATGAATGCGTTGGCTTGGTTAGCAAATAGCATCACGAGTCGAGGGAAGACGATTGAGGAAGGAATGATTATCATGACCGGGACCATGATTAAAACGCAGTTTGTGGGACCAGGGGATATTCTCGAATTTAATATCCCAGAGTTGGGTTCCGTAACTGCAAAAATAGACTAAATACATTCATGAGCTGAAGGTGCCAGTATGCCAAGAAAACTAGAAACACTCCTCACCAGTATCCGGAGATGGTTTGATATCAATATTCTTGCGATCGCTCGTGAGTTCCAGATAAGTTTTCTGCCGCCACTCATGGTTTATGTCGCTGCCGGGATATCCCCTCTCACGGCGATCGTAGGTTCGTTCTACGTAAAAGAAAGACTAGGATTGTCCGCGGAGTTTCTAGCGGCGCTAGGATTTTGGGCTATGCTCCCGTGGGCTCTGAAAATGCCTATCGGACATTTGGTGGACCTTCTTTGGAAAATCAAAAGTGCATTCGTGTATTTAGGTGCGCTAATGATTGCCACCAGTCTGATTATTATGATCGCGCTTCTCGGATACACAGAAGAAATGACGGCGATCGCTTCCGCAGAGGTATGGTTTATCACGTCGTCCTTGCTGGCTCCAGTTGGTTACGTCTTACAAGATGTCGTTGCTGACGCGATGACCGTTGAAGCTGTGCCTCGCTTCGACCGAGAGGGGCTGGAGATCGATGAGGCAACAATTCGATCGATGCATACAACGATGCAGTTACTGGGCAGGCTTGCGATTATCGTTGGAGGTATGTTAGTGGCGATGCTCAATGTCATTATGATGGATGGAGTTTCGGCGCTCTCAGAAGCAGGGAAATTAGAGGCTTATTTATCGATATATCAAATTGCCCTAGTGATCCCGATTTCATCGGTTATCGGCGTTTTATTGTCAGCGGTTATTCGTCGTAAAAAAATAAAAACACTTATGCAATCGGGAAAATCAAAAGATGACTCTCTAAGTCTAGTCGAGTTTAAAACAGAAAAAACGGATGTTAATTGGTGGATACTTGGCGGAGGTCTGGCTTTTGCCATTTTGTCTGTGAGCGTCGGGCTCGCAGATATACCAGCTGCACAGGAAATCATTTTTGTAATTTCCTCAGCAATTATTCTCTTTCTGATGTCGATGCTGATGAAGGAATTGTCTAAGGAATCTCGACGTATTTTGATTGGTACTGCAGTTATAATTTTCGCATACCGCATGGTCCCCCTTCCTGGACCTGGCACCACCTGGTGGGCAATCGATGTCCTTGAATTTGACCAGGCATTTATTGCAAAACTATCCCTGATTGCATCTTTCCTTGCACTCTTCGGAATGATTATTTTCCGAAAATTCATGGCCGAGAAATCGATAGCCTACGTGATCGGAGCTTTAGCTATCGTTGGAAGCTTACTGATGCTGCCGGATATCGCGATGTTTTATGGATTCCACCACTGGACCGCCAACGCGACGAATGGGATCGTTGATCAGCGCTTTATCGCCGTAATAGATACCGCGATGGAGTCACCCCTCGGACAAATCGCGATGGTGCCGATGCTTGCCTGGATAGCAAATTCAGCCCCAACGAAACTCAAAGCAACCTTCTTTGCAGTGATGGCATCGTTTTCAAACCTCGCTCTTTCGGCAGCGCAGCTGGGAACCAAGTATTTGAATAAAATTTATACGGTTAGTAGAGAGGTTAAAGACTCTGCATCAGGCCTGGTTTCCACACCAGCCGATTATTCGGAAGTTGGAGCACTCCTCATCACTGTTGCGATCATAGCCATATCCCTCCCACTTGCATCTATCGCATTTGTCAGATTTATGCGAATGAAGAGTGCATAAACTTTAAAGGATGTGAAAAATGTTTAAGTCGATTTCCATTCGGAATACCAAAGCTTTGGAAGCTGTGATCAGTTCGCTTGATGACGGTACTAAAAAATATAACGACCTCCGGGTGAGTTTTAACGATAGCAATCTTAAAATCAGCAGGCGTCAGGGACCGGCTATTCTGAGTGGATTCTTTCCGATATTTGTTGGGACCCTTAAAATTAAAGATGGAACGACGCTCTTAAACGGCTATTTTCGATTTCATATGATTGCGGTTGGTTTGCTACTCGGCTTTATCGGCTCTTCTTTGATTAACCTCTTCAACATACTCGCACAAAATAACGGTGATGCTAGCGTAATTGAGCTTCTTCTTAGCCCGCGAGCACTATTTGAACTACAATTTTCTGGACTCTGTATTTTGGTGGCGATTTTTGCATGGCTCGGAGGAAAACCCTTCCGACAAAGAATACAGAATTTAATTATTGAAGCGTTCGAATAATTAAGCGCTTAATTATTTTTCAAAACCTCCGACGTACATTCGATTCCACGTCGGGCTGATGATGATCTGATTAACACAGGCATTTTTCGGTAACTCACTTACATACTTAATCGTGCTTGCCATATCATCGAGTTGAAGCATCCTAGCTCGCTCTTCTTCACTGGGGGGAATGGGTCTCGTATCAAGGATTGGAGTCGCCACCTCACCAGGACAAATTGCGCAGGCGCGAATTCCATTCACACCCTCTTCCATATTGATCGTTTCGGTAAGTGCTATAACCCCACTCTTGCTGGCGTTGTAAGCAGCTCCAGTCAACTTCGTGTGGTAGACCCCCGCCCAAGATGAAACATTAATTATTAGACCATCCGATTGAGCTCTCATTGTCGGCATAACAGAGTGCACCGTATTGAAAATGCCATCTAAATTTGCACGGATAACCTTTTGCCATCCCTCTTTACTTTGATTAGCCCAATAACGCTCTGGAACATTCATGCCTGCGCTGTTAACCAAAATATCTATCGTTTTAAAGTCCTCGAGGATCTTGCGACTACACGATTCCACCATTTCAACGTTTGTGACATCGAGCGGGATGACACTCGAACTGCCCCCGCGATTGCGTATCTCGGATGCTACATCTTCTAATTTTTCAGTTCTTCTTCCAGAGAGAACAACCATCGCTCCGGACTCGCTAAGCGACAACGCAGCAGCCTTCCCTATTCCAGTTCCAGCTCCCGTGACCCACGCTATTTTTCCAGATAATTTTTTCATGCTGTAAGTATTGTCTAGAGGTATTTTTTCATTTCTCGCGCGGACTCAGAGATCGCATCGTTAGCAGCATCAAGAACTTTTCCCATGAGGTAGAAACCATGAATCATTCCCTCGTAATTCGAAAGCTTGACTCGATTACCCCCTTCGATCAAAGCCTGCGCATAGCTGACTCCCTCATCTCTGAGGGGATCAAAACCCGCAACAATTACCAAGGCTGGAGGCAAGTTTGAAAGATCACTCTCCACAAGAGGTGCGTAACGAATATCTTTCGTATCTTTCTGAGTCCGAAGATATTGCTTAAAAAACCACGTAATCGTTCGTCGTGTAAGCAAATACCCTTCGGAAAATTCGTGATGGGATCGAGTTTCTGGCTCAGGCGCCACACAAGGATAGACGAGCAATTGGAACCTCAGCTTTGGATATCCCTCGTTTCTCGCCAATAGCGCTACAACAGCCGCAAGATTACCCCCAGCGCTATCACCACCAACTGCAATACTCGTCACATCGCACCCGATTGAATTTGCATTGTTCGCAACCCATTTGGTAGCCGTCCAACAGTCCTCAACTGCAGCTGGAAACTTGTGCTCCGGCGCGAGGCGATAATCTACCGACACCACGACCATATCAGCCTCGTTCGCGAGGGCACGACACGCTGAATCGTGCGTATCCAGGTCCCCGATTACAAATCCCCCACCGTGAAACCAGACTAAAACTGAAAACAACTCATTTTCTTTGGCTGGACGCGGCGTGTAAATTCTTATGCTTATAGGGCCACCCGAACCAGGAATTTTTTCATCTCTGGACTGGTAGATATCAATCTCCGGTTTGGCTCTCTGCGTCCTTTTGACGTATTCGGCACGCGCCTCATCAGGCGTGAGCTGCCACATCTCTGGAGCTCCAGATTTTTGAACCATATCCAGCAATTGTCGAGCTTGAGGATCTAGCGCCATACATTACACCTTTTCATTATCGCGAAATCGCAACTTAAATGTTCCCGTAGCTCTCGCCAGAGTGACGCCTGCTTCATCAGACAGCTCACCCTCAACATACAAAAGCGACCGTCCAATTTTTCGGGCCATAGCACTTGATCTCACAAGACCAACAGCAGGTCTTAGAAAGTTAGTCTTCGACTCAATGGTCGTAGCACCAATTGCGTCCTTGTCGACTGACTTGGCACTCATCCCCATCGCCATATCTAACAAACTCATCACGATCCCACCGTGGGCACTATTCCACGAATTCAGGTGCTCCTCACGAATTTCTAACGTAATCGTCGCTCGACCGTTTGCCTGCTCCTCAGTTCTGACCCCTAAGTGCTCAGCGAATGGGACATAAATATCAATACCAGTTGTAATTTTCTTCATCGACAGTTTTTACTTCGAGGAAATTAAACCGAAACAAAGCCTCCATCAACTGCGATGATCTGCCCGGTAATAAACGCAGAGGCATCGCTAGCAAGTAACGCGGCAACCCCCTTGAGATCCTCTTCCCCTCCTAATTTCTTCATCGGAGTTGAATTCATAATGTGCTCCTCAGCCCGATCAATCATGCCGGCCGACATCTTTGAAGGGAACACTCCCGGCGCAATTGCATTGACCGTGATGTTGTAATGCGCCCATTCTGCTCCTAGAGATCGCGTGAAGTTCACAACTCCACCTTTACTAGAATTGTAAGCAATTGTCGGCATAAACCCTGGCTCTGTACCAACCAAACCAGCAATCGATGCGATATTAATTATCTTTCCATATCTGTTTGGAATCATCGATAATTTTCCAACCTGCTGGCTTAGATAAAAAGGAGCGGTAAGATTGAGATTCACGACCTTATGCCAAGCATCCAGTGGGTGATCCTCAGCTGGAGAACCCCATGCAGCACCGGCATTGTTGATAAGGATATCGATTTTTTTATGGCGATCGATAATCCCACTCACGAGTGGAGCAGTCGCTTCTGTATCCTGCAAATCGTTTACGACCGTCTCGGCCTTCACGTTCATACCTCGGAGATGTTCACGAGCCTGATCCAACTCATCTGACTTTCTAGCCGTTATAACGACCGTAGCTCCTAACTCACCGAGAGCCTCTGCCATCTGCAATCCGAGACCGCGAGAGCCTCCAGTTATCAATGCTACCCTACCATCTAGGTCAAACAGCTTCTTTAAACTCATTCGTCTTTTCTCCAAACTCCAAATTTATTGATTCTCAATACGTAATTTTATCAAGTGAATTTTTAATGCGTATTGCACTCCGCTAGGGTGAAAAATTGATTAGTCGCCAAAGATCTTATGATCTTCGATCAACTTTAATAAGTGCGGGGACACCACCCAATGCGAACCCAAGGAGCCTGCGGCGAAGTCTCGAATTCCCTCAGCGACTTTTTCAAGACCAATGGTATTCGCATAAAACATCGGGCCTCCCCTGTATCGAGGAAATCCATAGCCAAACGCATAAATCACATCGATGTCCGATGCCCTTTGAGCAATACCCTCACTCAAAATATTTGCACCTTCGTTTACCAGGGCAAACATAAGTCTTTCAACAATTTCTTGACTTTGAATCTCTCTTCTCTGTATGCCTTTATTTGCTGAATGAGCAATGACAATTGCATTTACTTCCTCATTCACCAGCGGAGTACGGCTGCCGTTCTCGTACTTGTAATATCCCTGGCCTGTTTTTTGCCCAAACCATCCTCTCTCGCATATTTCATCTGGAATGCTCACGTAACGCTGATCAGGATGTCTAGTTTTTGACTTTCTTTTTCTAATAGCCCAACCAATATCCAAGCCCGCTAGATCACCCATCCGAAAAGGCCCCATGGCAAAACCAAACGACTCGATCGCTTTATCCACCTCATGAGGAAGCGCCCCCTCTTCGATGAGATATTCTGCCTCTCGGATGTATCGGTGAATCATTCGGTTGCCAACAAACCCATCACAAACACCAACACACACAGGTACTTTCTTAATCCGCTTTCCGATGGCCATCGCGGTAGCTATTACACTGGGTGAAGTTTTCTCTCCACGAACCACCTCAAGTAATTGCATAACATTTGCAGGGCTAAAGAAATGCAGGCCAATGACTCTTTCAGGACGACTGGTCACAGCTGCAATTTCATTAATGTCGAGCGTTGAAGTGTTAGTCGCAAGAATGGCGTCTCGCTTCGCTATCGAGTCCAAAGAGCTAAACACGGATTTTTTTATTTCCATTTCCTCAAAAACAGCCTCGATAATGAGATCTGCTTCGGCCACATCTTCCAACTTCGTTGAGCCTCTTATTAAACCAATTCTCTTGTCGCGTATTTCGCTCGAAAGCTTTCCCTTGGAGACTGTCGCATCATAATTTCTTTTTATGGTTTCAAGCCCACGCGTCAGATTGTGGTCATCAGTATCAATGATGACAACGGGAATACCAGCATTAGCGAAACTCATCGTGATGCCGGTCCCCATCGTTCCAGAACCCACAACTGCAACCGCATTCACAGCTAACTGGGACTCGTTTTTTGCAACACCAGAGACTTTATTAGCCTGCCGCTCAGAAAAGAATAAATGACGGAGCGATTTTGATTCATTAGAAACAACTAATTTTTCAAACTCTTCACGCTCAACTTTCAAACCATCCGAAAAAGGAAGGGTAAGCGCGGCCTTTACGCACTCGACAATTGCCATTGGCGCTGGATAACCGCGCCACCGAGATGCAATATCTTCCCTTGCTTTCCCAATAAATTCGTCAACACTTTCGCTCATCGAGACTTCTAATTGGCTCGCGCGTTTAATGGGTTTTCCCTCTTTGATTATTCGTCTCGACCACCTAAGTGCCTCATCATATAAATCACCCTCTACGAGGTGCTCTACTATTCCCAAATCGAATGCATTTTTCGCCCCGATAAAATCACCATTAACCATTAGAGGTAACGCACGCTGGGGGCCAATAATGCGAGGCAATCGTTGCGTGCCACCTGCGCCAGGAAGAATTCCCAACTTAACCTCCGGAAGAGCGAGAACCGCATCAGCACTCGCAATTCGGTAATGACACGTCAGCGCCAGCTCAAGCCCACCACCCATTGTTGGTCCCGAGATCGCTGCAATAATCGGTTTTGTGACCGTATCCATATAGGCCAACAAGTCACGCAGAGTCGCTAGGTCAGGATCTTTAGGTTTACCAAATTCAGAAATATCTGCGCCACCAGAAAAATTCTTTCCAGCACCGAGGAGCAAAAAACCGCTAACTGAGGGGTCATGCTCACCCTCTTTAATAGAATCGAGAATCCCTTGAATCACGCCCTTATTAACAGACAGCGCATTTACCGGTGGATTATCAATTTTTATCGCTCCAATATTTCCCTTGACCTCATAGTGAATCAATTCAGTCATTTCTAGTTTCCTTAATTTACGATTTTTTTGAGGGGGCTCTAAACTTCAAGCCACTCTTGGCGAACCGTAGCATTTGCATCGAGCTCCTCGGGAGTGCCATGAAAAACAATGTTACCGTGGCCCATCACATAGACCCGGTTGGAAATTTTTAAGGCGATCGTCAACTTTTGCTCGACCAGCAATATAGAAATCCCACGACTCGAAATCTCCTCAAAAAGACCAGCCATTTGCTCTACAATTTTTGGCGCTAACCCCTCGGTTGGCTCATCGATCATGATCAAATCTGGATCCCCCATCAAAGTACGACAAAGAGTCAGCATTTGTTGTTCGCCACCCGACAGTACACCGGCTGGCGCGTTGACACGCTCCTCAAGCCTCGGGAATAAGTTGTACATGTCACGCTCAGACCACCGGCTTGATGCTCTTCCACTTTTGATACCCAGTAATAAATTTTGCCTAACCGTTAAATCAGGGAAGATTTCTCGATTCTCTGGAACATAACCCAGCCCCCTACGAGATATTTGGTAAGTTGGTAGCGATTCAATTGCCTCCCCCTTAAACTGAATCGACCCACTCCGGATAACCTGTCCCATAATTGCCTTGATCATTGTGGAGCGTCCAACCCCATTTCTGCCAAGTAGACTAACAATTTCTCCAGAACCGACACTGAGGTCCACACCATTCAAGATGTGGCTCTTGTCGTAATAAGCGTGTAGTCCCGAAACCACTAAAATTGGATCAGTCACTTAATGCACACCTTCTTGCGTACCGAGGTACGCATCCTTAACCAATTGATT
>Ga0222715_10001081_pt1 | contig 26739 bp, 39 predicted proteins | sample C33_9DmetaG_FD_165056 | JGI IMG/M metagenome (GOLD analysis project Ga0222715, IMG submission 165056) | Estuarine water microbial communities from San Francisco Bay, California, United States - C33_9D | ecosystem: Environmental > Aquatic > Marine > Unclassified | place: USA: California...
TCCTATACCGACATTATTACCACCTGATTGTAATACTAAATGACTATTTCTTGTTGCTCTTAAAAATTCATAATCAGTACTTTCATTATTAAGATACATATGAAAACTATTACTGCTACCATTGTATCTCATATATGAACCTGCTACATTATCACCATTATATTCATTAAATCTAATTGTACCTGATGATGCTTGATTTAAAGAACTATGAGTAAACACTAATTCTCCATCTCTAATGTCTAATTTTTCTGAAGGTGTTGAAGTTCCTATACCGACATTTTGAGAAGCATCTACTGCTACTGCAAAAGTCCCTGCTGTAGATATACCTAATTTATTATCTGCAATTCTATATAATCCAGTATCACTATCATTGACTCTTAATGCAGGACTTGCTGCTGTACCTGATAAACTTGATTGTAGTCCAGTAGAATTAATTCTTGCGATTTCAGTAGTAGCAACAGATACTCCACTTGTAACATTACCTGCTAATTCAAATGCCATATATTCGCCACCTGAACTATCAACATTTACCTCAATTCTACCTGAATTACCATCTCTATCAGGAACTTTCGAAGTATGATTAAATGTTACATTAGCATTACCACCACCATCATTTACAGTTAAAGCAACTTCTCCTGCAGTTCCTACTCTTAATAAATTACTTATATGTGCAGAACCATTAACAGAAGGTGGATTTTGTCCTACACCCAATGAACCATTTTCTACTTTTAATCCCGATTCAAGAACTCTTGTCCTTAAAGCACCACCTATTTTAAATTGTTGTGAAGTAATATTATCAAAGATTGCTGTAGTTTCATCTATATCTACAATAATATCTGCTGTGTCTAAATCATTAGCAGTGGTTGGTCTTGACCTAATTTGAAAATCACCAGTACCATTATTACTGCCATCTATTAAAATATTTACATTGTTTACACCTGCTAAAGTAACTTGGTTTGTAACACTTGAATCTGAATCATCATCAAGAGTTAATCTATTACTTCCATTACTACTATGTTTTAATACTCCACTAAGAGTTTGGTCTCCAGTTACTGCCAATGTGCTTGTATCATAAGTTAATCCTGATTCTCCAGTTAATGTACCATTTGCATTTAAAGTAACAACACCATCAGTAGTACCACTTGCACTTGGTATATTTAAAGCAGATTGTATTTCTGATACTGGTGCTAAAGCTGTCCCTTCATCTGCATTATATACTAATAGATTATCTCCACTTTCTAATGTGTCAACTAATGCACCCATATTTGATAAATCTATTTTAAATTGTAAGTCGTAAGGGTCGCCTGAACTTCCTGCACCTAAAGAACTTGCCCAGTCAATATCTAATCCACCATTAGTCAATGCTTGGAATTTTACATACTTGCCTTGTGATATTGTTACATTATTTATATCGCCATCTTGTATTACAAATGTTGTTAATTGGTTAGTGTCTGTATAGTTTCCTGCATCAATATTGGTAGCACCTTGGTCTATAGTCCAGTCTATGTGTTCATTTGCTACATAACCATTTAAATTATTATGAACAATAGCACTATCATTTGTAGAAATAGTTGCAGTAGAACCTTCAGATGGTGTATGAGATACACTTATACCAGTTCCTGCAGATACATTTTCCATATAGTTACCAGTAGTCTGTGTTCCTAAAGCAACACTATTATTTGCTATAGTAGTTGCAATGCTTACATCTGCACTACCATCTAAACCTGATGCACCTGTTACTCCTGTAATATCTCCAGTTAAAGATACTTCTATTGGATTTGCCCATTTTGTAGCTGTTCCTGCATTGCCAGTAATACTTCCTGTAATAGTGCTTGAAAAAGTTTTAGCACCACTAAATGTTTGTGTACCTGATAAATGTGCAGTATCTGCATCTAAATTAGCAGAAGGTAAAACACCAGTAACATCAGTAGTTAAATCAATAGCATTTCTTGTTATCTGCTGACCACTTAATGTGATATAGTCTAAACTACCTGCTAAAGTAACATTAGTTGAATTATCAGTTCCTGCTGCATCTACACCTAAACTTGTTCTTGCTTCATCAGCACTTCCACCACCAGTACCACCTTCTGATAATGCTATTGGAGATGATAAGCTTGTTACAGTTCCACCACTTAAACTTCCAGTTACATCTCCAGTTAAATCTCCAGTTACATTACCTGTAACATCTCCATATAGTCTATTTGCCTGAATATCTGCATCTGTTATAGTTAAATCTCCAGTATCGTCTGCTTCTGCTAATGTAGTACCAAATAACACCCTATCGTTTGTTTCTTTCCAACCAATAAATACATTATTACCTGTGCTACCTCGTTCTATAATTAATCCTGAATCGTTAGCATTGGAACTTGCCCCACGATTTAATCCTATAATATTATCTGATACATCTAAATTGGTTTGATTAACAGTAGTTGTAGTTCCATTTACTTGGAAATCTCCAGTAACAGTAGCATTTCCAGTAACACTCAATGTTCCAATTTCTGTTGTTGATGTTCCTGCATCTACTTTAAATACTGCTGTACCACTACTATCTTTTATAATAGTATTTCTATCTTCTCCTTGTGTATTAAGAATAATTTGATTTGAATTAATCGTTACTTGGAATGCTCCATTTTGTTTTAAATAAAAAGCATTATCAGTAGTTGTCCCAATAGCAGATAAAGTATCGGTTGCTCTCCAATCAGCTTGAACATTGTTTGTAGTATCTTTTACTGTAAATACTGGTGTACTTGCATCATTAAATAATATATCTCCACTAAAAGTAGGACTTGCTAAGGTTTTGTTAGATAAGGTTTGTGTGCCTGTAAGAGTAGCAACAGTAGAATCGATTGCTATGGTAATATTTCCACTTCCAGTTGCATCAATTCCTGTACCACCAGTAATGCCTGATATGGCACCAGTAGCTACTAAATCAATAGCCCCATCACCTGCATCGTCATAGGTAGCAGTAATGTTTGTATGACTACCATTGGTATCAAGCATATCACCGACCACATCTTGTACATATTCAGTAATAGTTTTGCTACCAATGTATAATTGAGTAGATATTTTAACTTTATTACTTGCAATCTGTAGATCTGATGCAGTTCCATCACCATCATACAATGTACGAAGTGTTCCATCTATTCCCCCAGTTTCTCCTGTGTGGATCAGTTGAACATAGCCCTGATTTACAGGAGTATTTCCTATATTGGTATTACTACTCAATTTCTAATTCCTTATATAAATCTTTGTCTTTCATTCGTTTATGACCTCTACCAATATCATCGGAAAATATGGCAGGCTTGCCTATGAGTCTTGTCAAAGTTCCATTTCCTTCACATTCTTGGATACTTTGGTTGCATTTCACTAATTTATCATCATGCATACTTTGTAGTGTTTCAAATTGTTTACCACAACTGCATTTATAATCGTATAATGGCATCTAAATCCCCTTCAAATTAATATTTAATGGTAATATAGGGCTAACCGAAATTAGCCCCATATTTAACCGATTTTCGTTAGTCCAATTATGGATTTACGAAGTTTACAACACCTAATGATGTTGAAGATACAGCATGTGATAGTGCTGCACCGAATAGTACATCAGCTACAACAGAAGTTGCCAAGTGATCAATGTCATATGCTGACTGAACTCTTGGAGCTAATTGCTGTGCAAAATACACAGAATTTCTGTTAAAGATAGTTGCTGTTTCATCACCAGTACCACCATCGTCATCCCAGTCTACTGAAGGATAACAGCTTAAACCATAAGCTTGGATTACATTACCTGATACTAATGGATTTGCATTATCACCTCTTTTTTGAGCTTCTGTGAAGTCCCCCAAAGAAAGTAATGACATATAAGCAGCAGGTGAAGCATATAAGAATGATTCGCCATCTGTGTAGTCAAATCCTGCATCAAGCATTTTTTGTAAACCTTCTCTGATTAAAGCAGTAGTGAAGGTGTTATCAGCAGCTAAAGTAACATCGTTACCTGTAGCTGATTGAAGTACATCAACAGCTAAGTAGTTTTCTACTTTCTTAGCTAAAGCATAACCCATTGATTTTGCATAAGCATTGAATAGGTCAGCAGATTCTTGAACTCTTACGATGTCCTCGATTCTTTTCGCTTCGTAGTGATGTTGATCCATTGATAATTGAATTACCCCATCTGTGTTAGCAGAATAAGTTACTGCTGTGTCTGCAGATTTAGATGCTGCAGTTTCTTCAGCAACTTTAGGGATGTTTAGTATGTCGCCACCACCTGAAACCATAGATGAGAAATCAGATACTTGATTACGAAGAATAAATTTTCTTTCTGCATAGTCAAGAATAGCATCTCTCCACATTTCAGGAATAAAATTAGCAGCTGTTGTTGTTGTTACATTTGCCATGTTTATATCTCCTTAAAGATAGTTAGTTGTTAGTTTCTATAGCCATCTACTATCTGTTTCCAAAGTTTAGGATTCTTCCTGGCTTCTGTTCTGTCTTTTTCGGACAAATCAGACCATCTTGCATTTTCAGCAAACTTGCCTGAAGAAGTAACCTCTTTGGCATCAGATATTTGCACTTTTTTATTACCCAATCTTTCAATGTGCTTTTCCAACTTAATTGTTGGCAGGTCTGCATAGATTTCTTGATCATCATCTGAAAGTTGGGACAGCAGGTGTTCTCGTCTTTGTTTTTCTTGAATCTGAAATTGTTCTACTACAGGTTTTAACTGTGAGTTTTCTTCTTTCATCTTCTCATACAAAGATTTAAACTCCTCTTTTTCTTCAAGTCGTTTTGTTTCTTGAAGTTTGAGGTTTTCTTTGAGTTCATTTAACTCGGCTTCTGCTGCTTGAGCTCTTGTTCGGTACTTCTTGCTTTCTGCAATTAAGCCACCGACTTCTTCATTATTTATTTCCTGTGTAGGAGCTTCTGCTACTGCTTGTTCTTCTACTATTTTTGTTTCTTCGGACATTCTGCCCTCCTATTTTATTATCGTTGTTTTGGATACATACTTTTTAATATTTCTATCCAAAAGTTCTTTGCTGAATCTCTCGGCTATAAATTCTTTATTCTTATTAGACAAGTCATAGATATCATATCCTCTTTTCTGATTGCCTAATACTATTTCCCCTTTATCGTAAGTAATGATTGCAGTATCAGTCTTTCCTGATCCTCTCATACCTCTTAGGGTTCTACCAGTTAGTTTCATATTAACAAAAGAAGTTTGAGTATCAGTAGATTGATTAGCATAGGCTTTAAGTTTTTTCCCAGTTCTAACTCCTCGCATACTATTAGCTTTATACTTTCTATAAGTATCGCTTTTATAGGAGTATCCACTTCTGTCATTCTGAAACTTGCCTTTACTTGCATCTAAAGTAATTTTATCAATAGCATCTTGTGCTAACTTAGTCATCACTTTAGAATTAGGTTTAACTACTTGGTCTAATCTCATACTCTTACCCAATCATGTCTGCAGTTGTATCCACCTCTATTAGCAAAGTCTACATACCCTAAAGCATCTATTTCTTCTCTTGTTAGTGGTGGTTCTTGTAATGCTCGTTGGCATACTTCTCTTGTCTTGTTATCACTTGTTCCAATGTATTGAAACTTCACTTCAGGAAACTCCTCAAATGCTTTGGCTCTTGAAGTGTTACTGAATCGTGAAAAAGCATCATTAATCAAGAAAGAAGTTTCACTTGAACTAATATAAGTTCCTACCCCAAAGGTGCTATTAATGTTATTCATTATCTGAATATTACTTTCTCCAGTTATGATTCCTCTTAGCATAGCAGTCTTTAGTTGATCTGAATATTGTCTTACCCCATTGGTCAAATAAGTCATTTCAAAGTTCTTTAACTCTCTTAAAGCATCGATACTTGCTGCAGATACTTGTCCTAACTCTCTTTTAGATAGTTCTGCAAATACTCTTGCTATCTCATCATCAAAGGTTTTACCTACTCTATTCATTAGTTTCGTAAATCCTAATGTTTCCATTTCTGCAAAGAAATCTATCTGCTTAGCAATCTGCATTAGTTCAGTATCGGTTACTCTACCTAACCCTATTACTAGGTTATCCAATTTGTCAATTAACTGTTGTTGGATATTCTCTATTTCTTTATTATAGAAATCTAAATTAGCCAACTTGCTCACCTATTCTATCAATGATAGATTGTGTTTCGTCTGCTTCTTGTGGTTGTTCAGCATCTATCTGTTCCACAATAGCTTGTATTTCTTCTTCCTTGAAATCAGGATTCTTCTTTCTTAAATAACTTTGTCTTGTTTCTAAATCATTTTGGAATGCCCAAGAATAGTATTTGATTTCCTCATCGGTACTCATAGGCACTTCTCTTTCAGCAAAGTCTATACTGAATTGATCCCCAAGATTAATACCACCTGATACTTCACAGATTCTTTTAGCAATTCTAAATTGTTCTTTCTCAAATGGTCTATAGATTTGTTCTGTATCTGATCTTAGAGCATCCATTAAATCTAATTCAGACATCTTTTTGCTTAATCCACTTTCCTGAGATTTATCAGCCCAGTTGATTCTAACATTGTTGGATTGTGCAATACTATCTACCATATACTTGGTGGATTCAATCATTGCCTGGACATTAGCATTTGGTGTTGCATATTGGAAGTTCGCACCTTCAGGTAATACTAATGCTTTATCTTGTCCCATAGTAATTCGTTGTTCAGTATCTAATCCAGTAAAGACTGGTTGTCCTAATTGGAATCTTCCATGCAAAGCAAGTTCAGTTAACATAATGTTGATACTTCTCATACCATCTACTAAGTCTGATGCCCCTTCTCTAAAGAAATCTCTTGTGAATGGATGTCTATGTGCTATGTTAAATGGTAAGACATCTCCATAAGGATTTCTATCCCCTTCTACAATAGAAGTAATAGCACCTCTACTGCTTATCATAAAGTGTTTCCCTTCCATATCTTCTGTATCTTTTGACCAAAACATATATTGAGCATCTTCTGTTCTACCTTGTAGCTGTGATTCTGCTTGATACATAATAGCAAAAGGTTCATCTTCATTAGGTTTAAAGAATGGGGTAAAGAAGTGGATTGGTCTATACTTTAGTTTCTTTGCATTGTCATCCCAATGAGTATATAAAGCTTCTGTACCTAATAGATAAGTAAGCTGTTCAAATTGTTTCATTACAGAATCAAAGTTGCCCAAGACATCTGTATATTTTTCGTTGTATCTTACTGGTTGTTGTTGATATACCAATGCTCTCCTGGATATAATATTTCTAACAAGATTAATGTACATAGGTGGGATTTGTGATAAACTATCACTATCAAAATATCCTTTAATGTCATGTTCAAGGTTGATACCCTCGAAATAATCAAGCATTCGTTCTCGTTGGCTATGTTCTTTTTCTAATCCTTCTTCTATTGTATCCATTAACAAGTCATACAACATCTTTTCTGTTAAATTATAAATTATCATGATTCATACCTTTTATAAATTTTTTGTTCTTCGGTTTCCAAGAATCTATCCTGAAAATCCTTTATCATTTCTCTACTTAGTTCTTCTTCTTTTATACTTAATCGGTATCCCCATACCATAGCACTTATCATGCTAACAATAATTCCAACACTCATTCCTAATAAAAACATTACCATTCTATTGCCTTAGCTTGTCCTTTGAATCCATATCGGTAATCAACTGGATAACATAAAGCATCTAAGAAGTGTGATAAGGTTTCAGTCTTTAGTATCTGCCCATTCTCCATAGTACATAGTTCTAAATCTCTAATAGTGTTCTTACACTTAGGATTAATAAATAACCTTACTTTCCCAGTTGCATCTTCCAACATCTTATTCAAGGCATTCAATCTGTCCTTTTGAGTAGGATTAGCTTTCTTAGCTATAACTGTAAACCCACTCTCTTGCAATATTCTATGGTCAGACTTGGTACTATTAGAAGTTCTTGCCTTCCCTGCTGGATCGGGATATACTGGAAGTCCTGGTGCTTTTTGTTGCATTAGCTTAGCCAATTCAAATGTATTTGAGTTCTGTAATCCAATCTCATCAAATACATAAACTTCCCCTGCAGTATTTTCACACATTAGGATAGCAGTCATATATGATGCTACCCCAAAGTCGATTCCCCAAAACATTCTTGGAGATTTATCCATTACTTTACAATGAATATCTCTATTAAAATTATATGCTGCTCTATTTGCAGCAGTAAGAAAACTTGCAAGATATTCTTGTTCAAAAGTTCTCTTATCTAAATTCTTTTTGGCATTCTCTACTTCTGATTCAGAAATAAAGCCACCTTCTAATGTGGTAAACTGCCAGGACTTATAATCACTATTCTTAGATTGTCCTTTAACAAATAGATCATAAAAGTGGTTCTGTACTCCAGTTGGAGTTCCTACAAATAAAGCCGAACCTTTAGTTTCTGCTAAAGTCGGCTGTATAATCTCTCCCCACACATTCTCTTTCATATAACTGTACTCATCAAGCACTACCATTGTTGTAGATACTCCTCTAAGTGAGTCAGGTTTGTCTGCCCCTTTAAGTTCAACTTTTGCACCATTATCAAGTGTAATAGATAATTCAGTTTCATTGATACTGACTTCTTTATGTGCAAAGATGTCCTTGAGTATTGACCAAGATACCATTTTAGCTTGTCTATATGTTGGAAAAACAATCCACCTTCTCTCGTTAGCTTTAAAAGGCTTAGACAATAAAAATAAAATAGAGAAGTAAGACTTCCCCCACCTTCTACCACAGGATAAGATTTTGTATCGTGTATCGTCTTTAAGGATTGATTTCCTTGTGGCATCAATCGTCCAGTCCATCTATATCAAATACCTTAATTGGTTCATCTGAAACATCTTTGATCCCTATGCTTTGACTTGGTTTACCCAAGATTCTATCTGCTAAAAAGTTAATGGCAGTCATATTACCATCTAATGCTTCTTCATATACTTTACCTACAACAGCTTCTAACATAGTCTTTTTGTCTTCTAATTCTACATTAGCAAGATCGGTGATATATTCATTTAAGGCAAAACCAGATTTAGGTCGCCCATTAGGATTACCTGATTGTCCTTTTTTCCAACCCTTGCCAGTTATTCCACCAACAAGTTTTTCGTTGTTTTTTGGTTGTTTTACAACCTTTGTTGTTTTAGCTGCAGCCAAACTAATCACCCCACTATTTGAAGGTTATGTGTTCGTTATTAAAACGAAAGGGAAGGTGTTACCCTTCTACTATATAGGGAAAAAGACTACAAGAAACCCTTATCTAAGAGTTCTAAATGCTTGTAAGTGTTGATATTGTTGATAAAGATAATTTATTTAGGACTACAAAAAACTCCTCGATTGTCAAGAAAATAAGGAAATTATTTTTTTAGGCAATTTATCGACGAAGTTTGATATAATCATATCTTCAGGTAGGTCATCTATTATGTATTTATAGCCATACTTCTTTATGGTATCGGTACTAAAGTCGTCTATTAGTCTATATGTACCTAATTCTATTTGATGTGGCTCAAAGACTACTATCTGCCTATGTGGAATATTGAATTGGATCAGGAAACTATTTCTGTGGGTTAGCTTTTTAGCTTTATGTTCTTTGATGTGGAAATAAGGCATATCAGCAAATAAGGATTGTACTTCTATCTTTATGGTTTTGTTTCTATAGGTTACTTTGAAGTCAGGTGCTGCAGTTATTTCCCTTCTCATGACTCTTATTATTCTATCTTGATCATGGTTATCAAAGGTCGCAGTTAGTTCTTTATATGGTGGCAAAGAGAATAGATAAGTAAATACATCCTCTACTAACCAACCTCTGCATATATCCATAAAGTGTTGTTCAGGTGTTCTATTGTCTTGGATATGTGCCATTTCTTTATCCAGTTTATTATTAATGGTCTTTAGTTGCTCTTTATAGGTGTAATACTTGTTATGTAGGTAATGTTGATAATCTGTACTATGAGATAGTTCTTTAAGTTGATTATATGCTGTATCTAACTTATTCATTAGTCAAATAGTTGTGTTTGTGTACTCGGTTTATATGAAGCATCATATCTTTCGTTATTTCCTTTTGGGTAAGGTTTTATGCTATAAACCAATCTTTCTTTCATTTCTTTTTTCTGTTTTTTATTTCCCAATAAATAGAAATACCTGTGTTTTCTTGCCCTATCAACCATATAAACATTTTTTTCTCCAAATTTTTGTTTTAATAATTTTACTTTATCAAGGTGTCCATTTTTATCGCTTCTCCCCACCATATCTAAAACAGATGCACCATGAAGATGTTCATATCCTTTTACCATATAATCTTTAAATTTTGCACTTAATCCAGTATATAGCCAATTAGTTGCCTGATAGATATATCCATGATGGTTTTGAGATGTGTCAGAATAAGATACTATTACTTTAGGTTTTTTTAATAGTTTTAAGGATTGTGAAACAAAAAAAGACAGAACATTTTTATCTAAATTTTCATTAATTACAAGTCTGTTTAATTCTAAAAAATTATCTTGATAATGCCCTGAAAATGCTTTTTTAACTAATATGTGTGCAACAGGTCTGCCAAAAGAACAAACACCTACTAATTCTTTGCTTTTAAATAATCCAAAAGAATAAGACACAGATGTCATTCTTTTTGCATAATGTTTATACATAAACCATTCTTTACATTGTTCTTTTTTAATATGGTTCACTTTATATTTATCTTTAATACTCATTTTCTACGAAGCTTATATTTTACCAAAGTGGCTTCTTTCGATAGCTTTTTTATGGCTCGATTATAATAGGTCTTTGCTGAACTTTCTGATATTCTCATGTTATAAGCTATATCATCAAATTTCTTTTTTTCTAATGCTCGTTCAATAAAGCATTGATATTCTTGGTCTGATAATGACCTTCCCCCTTGTATACCAGTAAGAACATATTTTAGTTCTTTTAATATCTTTGCTTGTTCTTTTTCTACCTCGTCTATTAGGTCTTGGTAGCCTTTTGCTTGATTGTCTATTGAGTTTTTCAAAATAGTGTTCCTTGTATTTTAACTCCTTTTAGTCTTGCTTCTGCTATATCACAGTATTCTTGTTCTCTTTCTATACCTATATAATTGAATCCTTGTTGCTTACAAGCAATTAATGTTGTTCCTGATCCTGCAAAAGGTTCTAATACTATGCCTTCTTTAGGTGTTACTAATCTTACTAAATATTCCATTAGTTTGATTGGTTTTACTGTTGGGTGGTAGTTTTTTCTATTTATTACTCTATTTAAACCTATATCATGGCTATGATCTAATGTTGATCTATGTTTTGCTCTATTGGACATTCCCATAGGTTTTTCCTCATAATCATCTAACCCCATATTTCGTTCTGCTTTACTTGCTTTGGCACAATAAAAGAATCTACTGCTTTCTTCAAATACTTCTAATACTTCTTCACTTCCATCGTGGATTATGTTTGCAGGGAATCTTCCTTGTGTGTTAATACTTTGTGTTGTATCTATTGGATTTTTTAGCTCACCACCTACATATTGTGTTTGATGACCACCTCCTGTATTTGCAAATGATTTTCTTTTTTCTATTGCTTTATCTAAATCATCTTCATTTCTATATCCTATTCTACACTCATCTATGTTTATTCCACCTGTGCCATGTGTTAAGACATTTTCTGCTACTGATGTGTTAAATGGTTTTCTTGCCATTACAATAGGTTCGTGTGCAGGTTTTAGTGCAGTTCCCCAACCTTCCCATTGTGAATTGCCTTTGGTATCTTGTAAATCTAATCTATCAGAATTTAACATATAACCATCTTTGCCTTTTTTATTTTGATAATTTTTTTTAATTCCAATAACTTCCCTTTTATTCCCTTGCAATTTATCTACTGCTTTTCCAATATTATGTGATTTAGGAAAGCCACTACCATACAACCACCCTAACATATCTCTTATTTCAAATCCAGCATCTTCTATATTGACTGCCATTCTGTGGTATGTTCTTGAACCTGCAAAAGATAAGATATGCCCACCTGGTTTTAGGACACGATATACTTCTTTCCATAATTCTACTTGGGGAACATCATAATCCCACGACTTTGACATGAATGAAATTCCATAGGGTGGGTCTGTTACTACACTATCAAAGTAATTATCTTCAAAGTCTTTTAAGACTTCTAAGCTATCTCCACATAATATTTTATTTTTCATAATTTTTTTGGGATATGTCGCCAGACCAATAAGAATCGAAAGCATATATTTGACCAAGGGTAGACAGGATTGGTTACCTGCGACACTCCTTTTAAATGCCAATACATGTTCATTATCTTTATCCCAAATCCTTGTTGTAGCCATGTTCTTTGGCTGTTTTTATTATATCTTTTACTGGTATGTATTTATTGTACTTAAAGCAATACAATTCCATTGTGTCTTGTAAGTCCGATGAAACTCTCCCTGAAGATTCTACATATTGAATTTCATAGATATCATTTACTTTACAATATATTAATATGGAATTTAGTTCTTTGGTATCCATTAGAACTCTCCCTCTAATTCTTCAAAATGATCATGTAACCCTTTATCAAATATTCTTTCTATGATTCGTTTATGGACTGGTGCTGTCATTTTTAGCTTTCCATATTGAAATCGTATAAAGCTTTTTAATAGATATTGTGAATCATCAATAGGAATCATTTGTAGCTTTTCTTTAATGATGTCAGGTATTTCTCCTTCATATCCATTGCATTCAAAGGTCAATCTTTCAGGATCATACTCCCAAAAGCCATCGTGGCTGCAGTTGGATATAATATATAGCCATAATACTTTTTGTTGTGCCGACAGCTTTCTGAACCATTGCTTACTAAAGATATCAGCATCTAAAAATCTTTTTCTCATCTTTTATTCTCCTGTATTTTTAGTAATAACTTAAAAACTTTCCAACCCCAGTTCAAGTCTTTAATCTTTAAATGCTCTACTTGATACTCTTTTTTTTCTTTGTCTATTCGTACAATTAAAGCACCTTTGATTTTTTCGCCTGTATTTTCTTCATACATTTTTGCATAAGCAGATATTTGTATTTTATGTTCTGAATGTATAGAATTACTACTTTTCCAGTCTAAGATCATAAGCTTGGTGTTTTTACCAATCTTTACTTTGGCTACTGCATCACAAGTTCCACCAAACTTATATTTTTCTGAAACCATTTGTAATTCACTATGCAAGATTTCAGGCTGATAGTCGTTTTTAAAATCCAAATAGTTGTAATATGCTTGTTTAGCTTGACTAATTTCTGTTGGTGAATAGGTATCTAAATTTTGCACTCTACCACCAATAGTAAACTGTTCTATCATATTATGTGCTAAAGTCCCTGTTCTACCTGCAGACCTTAATTCTTCTTTTGGATCTACTCCTTGTTTTAGTAATTTTAAATTCCAATTTAACAATGGATAAAAGTTCCACCCAAGATTGTTGCCTATGATTGTGGTAACCGAACTAACTCTTTTACCTTCCTTTGTTTTATATATTGTATGTGCCATTTTATTCTCCTTTTATTGCATTGAATATTTCAATGCTTTATTATATGTACTTATTAATTTACTTTTATTCTTTTTAACATGATAAAATTGTTGTTCAATATATTCAATATATTCAGGTATGCTATAATCATGTTTACTTTTATTACAATGCCTACAAGCCATTCCAAGATTATTTACATGTCTTGACCCACCACTAATTGTTGGAATAATATGTTCTATTTCCCATGTACTTGTTTTTAATGGATTTATCTTTTTTGAACAAAGATAACAGCAAGTTCCAAGATGCTTGAATAAATTATCATCAGACATTCCAACTATATCAAACTTTCTTTGTATTTTCCTTTTAAATTTATACATAGGAGTTTGCTGTCTTTTTCTTGTGGCTTTAATTTGTTTTTTTCTTGTCTTTTCATTTAAAGCATAAGCAAGTGTCGATTTACCAATTCTTGGATAATACCATTTCATAAATTTAATAATATAATTATAAGGCAATCCCAATTCATTTAACAATTTAATTCTATTTTTTTTCTGTTTAATAAAATTAAAATTAGTTAAATCCTTTTTTGCTATTTTCTTTTTGAAGCCTTGATCAAATTTAGCATAGTTATTTTCCCAATATGAAGGTTTAAAGAATAGCGATATATCCCTTTGTTCTAATACATAATAGTTTGTGTAAACTTCTTTTGAGTATTGAGGATATGTTCTGTGCAAATATTGCTTAGACAATTCTCTCGTGTTTGATGTAAGTATTTCAATCATTTTATTCTCCCTTTATTCTCCTGATTATTAATTAATCTAATTTGTGTATTTCTTTGTATACTTTTGGAAACAATTTATAACAACCATAAAGCACACCTATAGTAACTATTGTGTCTATCATTTACTTCTCTCCTTTATCATGTAATCTTCTATCCAAGGTCTTTGTTTAAAAGCAGCTACTTTCTCATAAGAGTCAAATACCCACCAAGCACGACCATGTTCTTTTGCAAAATCTTCTCTTAACTGTATTCCTTCTTCACTCCAAGCATCAGGTATGTTTGCCTTTTTGCAACGATCTTGTATTGTTCCCATGTGCTTACCAAACACATCATAAGTAGGGTGAGATTTAGCCATTCTTACCTGCTTTTTTTGCTTCTTCGTCTTTTTTATTCCAACATTTTATACAATATCCACCTTCGTCATTGTTTATTAAAGTGTTGCATTTTTTTGTTAAGCAATATATTATTCTGTAACAACTCATTTTATTCTCCTTTTTTTTCCTAATCTAAATAGTCGTAAAAATCTTCTGACTTTTTAAGATTTAAGTTATCTAACATTAATTGTACTTCTTTTCTAAATTCTTTTGATAATAAGTGTTTCTTTTGTCCTGACTTTAATGCAGTATTTCTTCTTTTCTGTAAAGCATCAAATCTTTCTTGTCCTAATTTATTCAATATAAATTCTCTATGTTCTTGTGGATTACCACCTAAGTATGAATGGCATCCATAGCATAATGCCTGACAATTATCTTCATCAAATCTTACACTCCATGATCCTCTACTCCAGAAGTGTGAACAATGTAAAGCAGAAGTAGGTGGTGCATATTTCTTATCACATCTTTGACAAGTCCAATTATCTCTTGTTCTAATGTATTTACTCCATATAGAGTCGCTTGGAAATATTTTTAATTTTGGCATATTGTTTCCTTTCAGGAGAAAGGGACAGCTACTATTCGATTTGATCATGTTAATTAAACAAAGGAATAAGAAGTAGCTGCCCCAGTTTCTACACTATAATTAACCCCACAAACATAATTCCAAATAATGCAACTATCAACCAAACAATGACTAATAAGAGCATTATTACTGTATTTTCGTTACTCATTAGAATGGTAGGTCGTCATCATTTATTTGTACCGACTCTTGAGCAACTGGTTCATTAGGTTTACTTGCTTGTGGTATCGCTTTAGGATTTTCACAAGCTTCTACCCAAGCTTCAACTCGTTTAAAGTTGTTTACAAACTCGTCAGTAGTCCATACCATATCATTAGCAATATACAATTTAACTACATTGTTAAAAATCATACCCATTCTTGCACCATTGGTGTAAGTGGTATTCGTAGTTTCTACTGCTTGTTTTACTGCTTTGTCTGCTTGTAGTTTTTGGTCAAACTCATTGATGCTTTTCTTTACATTCTCAAATACTGGATTAGCAGATTCTTTACTAACTGGTTCTGCTTTCCAATAGTTTCTAAGCTGTCCTTCATCAGTAGTGAATTGTTCCCAACTTAATAAGAAATCACTTCCTTGAGGTATTGCATCTAACTTTCTTTTTAAAGCATCAGTAGCATCTAAGGTGCTGATTGTGCCATCTTGGATCACTTCGTATTTAAAGGTATTAAACTTCTTACCTTGCCATTCTTTTTCTTCGTAGACACCTGCCGAGTTTAAAGTCAATCTCAACTGACCACCTACATTTGCTTTTAGGTCTTTTAAATTTACAAAAGCCATATTATTTCTCCTTATTCTATTTCATCAACAGCTGTACTCATAGAAGGATTTAATCTCACTTCTTCTGATGGCTTACTAGCCAATACTTCTGTATCTTTGTTTTTCTTAATTTCTGCATCTTTACGAATTTGTCGTAGTTCATGCCTTAACTTGTTTTCATCATCATTGTCAATTCGATTTCTTTCCATTACTTCAATTAACAATTCTAATTCTTTAAAATTAAATTTAATTACTGTATCCATTCTTGTACCACCTTTTTAAACATTTCCCAAAAAAATATTATGAATATTGTGTATGCGATTATTTCTACTATCATTTTTTTCTCCTTTTTTTGAATCTACTAATTCTTCACAAAGAAAACAATCTTGAACATGAATAGCAGGGGAATCTCCAAACTCTTGATTGCCACATCTATCACAAATGATTTCAGGTTCATAGATCTGATTGCTGTTTTCTTTTTGTATGTATTTTAAGTAAGTCAATTTATTCTCCTTTATCTAACTAACTCTACAAGAATATTGATTAATATTGAACTTGTCAATGTTTATTTTCAACCTTCTTTTTCCAATTCTTTTAATTCTTCCTATTCTTTAGCTTTATATTAATCTTTGTCTTTTTCTTTTTCTTGTAGGGTAGGGGGTACAGTAGGGGGTACCCTGTTTATCCACAATTTTATCCACAAAACACCCTTAAAAAAATAATTACGAATATTATTGACATTGGCCATTTTATTCCATATTCTTATATATGTTAGTTAAACAAAAGGAGAATAAAATGAATATTGATTTGAAAAATATTAAAGTATATGATGAATTAAGTGAAGAAACATTATGTTTTACTGCTACATTATATATTGATGGTGTTAATAGAGGTGAAGTTTCTAATCGTGGTCAAGGTGGTTGTAATGACTTTGATGATATTAATTGGAAAGAAGAAGAAAAAATTGATACATGGTGTAAAAATAACTTGCCTAAATATGAATGGAATGGATTAAAATGTGAAACAAGTTTTGAAGTACATTTAGCAGATATTTTATTTTCTAAATTACAATCTTAATAAATAATAATTGTTTTACCTCTACCTACAAAGAAGCCCCAGTTAAGGGGCTTTTTTGTTTATGGGGTGATTATATACCTTTCAGTATAAAAGTCTTATATTTACTGGATTTGTTGCCTTAAAACTAATTGTGTGCTAAATCTTCCATCTGCTATTTCAGTCATAACCATTGGTTTATCCAATCTAACAAAATGATGATTAGTTCCATCATACCAAACAAATTTCTTAGCTTCACCTTTGATTGCATCTTGCATAGTAATTAAATCAGATTTAAATGTGCTTGATATATTTTGAAATGATATGGTAAATACTTCTTGTCCTGGATTTACATTAATGGCATACTCTACACCACCTAATGATCTTTGGACTTCATTCTCATAATTAATAGATGATTGAACATTTACATCAGGTTCTATTTCAAAGTTTAGTTTTTTACCAATAAGGATTTCAGATACATTAGCAATAGTTCCTGTGAATTGTGCATACCATTCGTCATCTGTTGTTTCAGTAAATGTATCCACTTGCCACCCTGCAGAAGCTGCTGTTGGTATTTCACCTAAATCGGTTATGCTACCACTTGTTCCTTTTAATATTCTTATAACAGGACTACTTCCTGTTGATGCTCCTGTAAAATAAACTGCTGCTGCATTTGCTGTTCCATCTCCACCTAAAGCATATTTAATAGCTTCATCTGTATTTACACCAGTAATAATTGTGCCAATATTTTGGTCTGATGCTCTTTCGTGATTAATAAGTGTATTAGAAGCCGAAAAAGTTTTTGTTGGTGTTGTGCCACTTATACTTCCTTCACTTAATGTGTTATCACTTCTATATTGATTGATTGAATCATAAATAAAATATGATGCCATTTCTAAACCTCTCTACATTGTACTGAAACTTTCCCTACTTGTCGTTTCAGATTTGTTATTATAAATTTTTTACCTGACCAAGCATCTTTAAATAATCTTGTAGGCATAGCAACAAAACTATCAAAGGTGTCTGATATTTCATTAAATGGACTTCCAAGTTCTTCAAAGGTAATCTCTCCAAAGTCTATGTAATCTCCAACTTGTAGCATTCCATATTTTTCAGGATTGACTAAAGTTGCATTTACTGTAGTTTTGTAATCCCCAAAAATACTTTCTCTAAAATTAATCCAACTGGAATTTCTTGATCCTACCACATCTGCTACTGCATCATATACTAAATCAAGATTGACTTCTTGTTTTTGAATATCTGCATCACCAAAAATAGTTGTATGAGTAGATGCTGTAAAAGTATCTTGTTCTAAATATTCATTTTCAGCAGGGTGTTTTTTGTAATTAACAAGCAGTCTTGTTTCTAAGTCTTGTGCCGAAGTAATTCCAAGTTCATATCCTGAAATATCATTTTGAGATAAATCAACATTAGCAGTAACACTATCTTCAATAGTAAAGTATCGTAATTTTGCTACTCCTGTTAATTCTTGTTGTGCTTGTGGACTAAACTCAAAAAAGAAACATCCTTCATATTGTAATTGTTCCATAATACTTTCTAAGGATTCTTTCTCATCTAATGCTAATCGTGTTTTCCAATGTGTTGATGTTGGACTGGTCAAAGTAGAATCTCTTAATTCTGCTACTGTTTTAAATCCTGAATTTTCAATATCAGTATCACCAGTAAAATCAGTAATATTGATGATGCTATGTAGTAGTTCTCTATGGATTGCTACTGGATTATTTAAATCACCAATGGTAGTTGCAGTTGTATGTTCTGTGAAACTTGGTGTTGTAATATCTCTACCTAAATATACTTTTTCAATTCCTGCATTAAATTCTTGTGATGCAATCGGTTCGTTAGCCAAGTCGTTGGTTGCAGTAATAGTTACAAACACATTACTTAATACGACTTCAAAATTACTATAATCTACAGCTTCACCTTCTGCATTAAATCTAAAACTCAAATATAGTTCATCAGGCAAAGCATTGTTTTCTAATATTCCTGATATATCTGTTGATGTTGGTAAAGCTACATTGGTTCTATCGACTTTATCTCCACTCGATGAAGTTCCTATTAATTCTATATCTCCACTTGATGATCCAAAACTTCCACTTAGTGCATCTGCTAAATTAAAGAATGCACCATCTGTACCACTTGGACTACCAGTTATGGTTTGACTATAATTACCTGATATGCCTAATGTGATTGCAGTAATTTTACCTGTAACTTGTGGCATTTCTAATTTAAATACTACCCCTCTTGAATCTCCACTAAATCCTAATGTATTAGCATAGGTAGCATTATCTCCTGTGTTACCATTATAGGCATTTTCAAGACTTCCTGAAGTTAAACTGACATCAGCACCTACAATAGTTGCAGTTACATCATCAGGCAACATTTTAAATTGTCTTGTCATTAATGTTGGTACTTTTAATACTTTAACACTATCTACTGTTGCTATGGTAGTATTGGTATTGACAAGTTCTACAAATCGTTTCATTCCTTTATCATAGAACTCTAATTTATCAGAACCACTTGTTCCTTCTGGGACTATATACATAAAGTCTTTACCATCATTTTTAAGGAAAGGACAAGCATAGACATCTTGACCATTGACAAATTCAGTATTAGCAGTATAGTCCCCATAAACCAAAGGGACTATCTTATTATTGTATTGAGGATTGTCGGCATTTACACTTCTGCCTTGTGGGATAGACACATTCTGAAATGGTCTGTTAGAGATGACATTCAATACAATCGTATTATTTCTATAACCAAAACTTGACACTTTACCACTAAAGATTTGCAAAGCATTATTTGCAGTATCATCTCCATCTATTTGAGATAATACATTCACATGACCATTAATATATTCATTCCCTAATAATTCTAATAAGGTCGTTCCATCTAAATCTATATTGGCTATGTTTAGGGTAATATTACCAGTCTTGGTTGTGAACCCTTTTAAGTCTAACGAATAAGAGATACTTGGCTTGTTTAAAATAGCAGGATAATAGTTTATGCTATTATAAGTAGTAGCAGAAAAACTAAATGTTAAATCAGGAGTATTAGTTGTTAAAATACTCGAATTATTATTTTTAAATATCTGCACTAACCAATTTTCAGTCATGGTTGGTGATAGCTTTGATTCATAGTTTGAATTAACAAAACTCATGTATATCTCCTTATTTTCTAATCTCTTGTCTGATTTTATTTAAGATTTCTTCTTCTCTAAATTTCATAGAGAGGTCTGCTTCAAATCGTTTGACCTCTACTCCATACTCAAAGATAATAATGGTAGGTACTACTTTAATGTCCCATTCTTTTTGTATGACTGCACCAATATCTTTATTGGCAATATCTACATATCCAGTATAGCATTTTTCTAATTTTTCTAATGGTATTTTGTTTGCCCAATTCCAAGAAGCATTCACTTCTATAACTGCACAAAATTCATTCTTCATTAATTGAATATCTTGAAAACTATCCAAAGATGCTGATTGTGAGTATAGCGACGAAGTAAATAATCCAAGCACCAATAGCCACATATTTATCAATTTTTTCATAATCCATATCCTAATTGTTATTCATGTTTAGTAGGGTTTCATTGATACTTCTTGTATCTTCTTTAATGTCATCTACTTTATCTTCTAATTTTTCTACTTTTTCTTCAGTATTTAAAATTGAATTTCTAATCATCTGATCCTTAAGATCATATTCTGTTCTACTGATTGGTGGTTCAGGTAATTCTTTTGCTTCTTGTATATCAGCTTGAAGATTAAACCATAATCCAACTACCATAAATATTGTTACACTAATACTGATAAGTGTTTCAATACTGAATGTTAATTTAGTTCCTTTGCCAATTTCCACTTTAATATCTCCTTAATTTTAGTTTTGGTTTTTTTAGTTTTTGTTTTATGCTTTTCTTTTTCATTCCAAATAATCTCTTTGGTATGTATGCAAAAGCAGTTGATTTTGTTACATTGCTCATAAGTTTAATTTTTCTGCTCTCCTAATAGCTGGTATAATATGGTCTACTACTGTTTCATCTACCAATGGGGCAGATATGTTTATTGTGATGTTATTTCCACTACTTGTAGGACTTGGTAATGGTGTTACATCAATTCGTTCCATACCACTTGCATTGTCTCCTACTACTACTCCATTTCCAATAGGTAAGGTAGTTCTGCCTTTTGTTACAAAACTACCACCTGTTGCAAAAGAGGAAAATAAAGAATCTGTTACTTTTCCAATCATTCCACCTGCCCCTGCAGCTACTGCAAGATTAATAGGGAATGGTAATGCTTTCATAATGCTTGAAATCAATCCTGCTTGTGCTTCTACTACTTCTGCTTTTACTACCGATATACCTGCTTCTTTAGCAGATTGTCCTTGTAAGATTGCAGATTGTAAGTTATTTTGTATTCTATCTTTATATGCTTCATCTTCTAATTTTTTCAAAAATTTAATATTCTTCGCTTCTTCTTCTGCATACTTATTACTCAATTCAATTAGATGGCTATAAGTTTCATCTGCTACATCTAAGTCAGGTAAAATATCATCATCTTCATCAGTTAATAATGGTATATCAGGTCTTTCAGGTGTAGGTAGAGGTTGTAATGTTCTTTGTTGTCCACCTGTTAAAGGTAATGCTTTTTTCAATTCTTCATTTCTTAAAATTAATCTTTCTGTTTTTTCAATTAATCTTGTGAAAAAATTAGCAGTAACTTCAACTTCATCTTGTAATGTTTTTCCGATAGTTCCTTGTAAATTTTCAAATGCTGATGATAAAGCTAATGTAGCATCAGTAGCATCTAATTCTTCATCTCCAAGTTGTGCTACCTTTTCTGCAGTAGATTGTAATGCTGCTTGGACAAATGCTTGTTTTCTTTCATTTTCATCTAAATCTTTTACTGCTTTACCATTTGCTTCTGCAAACTTTTGATAAGCTAAATTTGTATCTAACACAATACCAAGATTGTCTAACATAAGTTTGGATTGACGACCGATACCAGTTGTTAAACTCTCAATACCAAATAAAGCATCTTGTCCTACTGCTTTAGCAAGTCTTTGTGCATTGTCTATCAAATCTGCAAAAGCATCATCATTTTCTACAATACCAAGCAACATAGCATTATTTGCTTGAATCATTAGATCAACATCTGATACAGTTCCATCAGTAGCTTTTCTAAACTTTGCTAATGATTCATCATTAAAATTGACTGCTCTACCAAGATTTCTAAAACTTCGTTCAAGTGATATGGTTTGTGAACCTAATCTTACAGCAGAAGCAGTAAAATTCGCTATTGCCTGGATACTAAATGCTGCAGCTATTGCACCACCCATCGCAGCAAAACTTTTCTTTAATCCATCATTTTGCTTCTTTATATCTTTTTGTTCTTTTTCTACTTGATTTAATGCTTTTACAGCTTTTCTAACTTCGGCTTGAACTAATAATCTTATTTTTTTATCTGCCATTCTTTTCTACCTCATACTCTCTTATGGAGTTTAGTTCGTTATCTATAATTAAAAAATTATCTACAATAAATGAATCTGCTTCATCTAAACTTCTTGCTATCGGAATATTAAGATTCTTACTCATCTTATATTCTTTAATGGTTTCCCCTATCCAATCTCGGTAAAGACATTTTGGATTGCAAAAAAGAGGTAATATAAAATATAGGTTTCTACCCATAGAAAATTTAGAATCTTTGAACTTGTCAAACACTCTATCAATTTCCAATAATACATCTTCCTGATCCTTATATGTCTTTACTTTATTAGTGATTGGACTTTGCCTTTTATAAGGAAACTCTTTGTCGAAGTGTGGATAACCATAGTGGCTAAACCACACATACGACGACAAAGCCATTAGCCTTTTTTTGAAACATCTAAAAATTCACTTAGACATTTCGAAAGCAAAGCATCTACCTCACCCATTGTTAAGGGCTTATCTTTGGCAACATAATCGCTTTCTGATAAGCCACTTATTTTTTCTACAAACTCAAGACAATCATAAAACTTTTCGGTATCTACTTTACCAGTAGAATCTAAAGCCATCATTCTTAATTTTTGTAGTTCTCGCTTTTCTTTGTAAGTAGGATTCTTCACTTCCCACTCTTTATCGAACATTTTAACCTTCATGTGTTACTCCTTCGTTTACCAACTTGTATTAGTTACTGCATCACAAAATTCAAACTTAAATGCTGTACCACTTGCTGCACCACTTGCAGTAGGTTGTACTACTTTAAATGGAATTGTGATTATAGCACCTGTGTCTGCATTTAGATCATAATTCACAGCAGTTGAATATACTTCTGCTGTAATATTCATTTCTCCTACACTTGATACTGTACCATCACCTTGTTGTAAGGTTAATGTAGCAGTATCTCCATCTAAGAAGTCCTGTAATACATTATTAGCACTATCATTGTAGTTACCATCATACATAAATGATATTTCACCTGTAATATTTACAGAAGGAACACCAAATGCATAGGCTTCTGCATCACCATTAGCATCTCTACCTACTCTTGCAACATTGTTTTCAAAAGTAAATGATACTGCTGTAATGATAGCATCAGTTGCAGATCCATTGACATCAAATTGTTTTGTATCAAAATATGATTCAATTTGTGTTGGTGATGTACTCATTAGTGTTGGTTCTCCACTATTAGCAGATAATGTTTGTCCAACTTTGAATCCTGTTGAACTTGCAAAACCTGAATAGAAAGTACCATTCAATAGTAATCTACCATCAGTCATATCAAAGTTCATTGTTAGTGATTGTAAAGTACCACTTGTGATGATTTTATCTTCGCCTGATGCAGGTCCATATAACCCAATATCAAAGATACTTGGAATACCTGCTGTTGAACTTCCTGTAAAATCAGGTCTTGATAAAGCATTACTTGATGATGCTTCAATAGTGTGAACATAAGGATTAGCACCTGATTCACTATGGTCTTGTAATACATTAGCCAATAATCTTACAAGCCCTGCTCTTTCTGCAGGAACTTCAAAATCAAGTGTTACAAATCCACCTTTTCTTGTTCTAAACTGGTCAAAGTCAGTTTCAATCATACCTGCATTGTTGCTTCGTATCTCCCCTGATTCTACAAGATTGAGGACTGGGGCAGATACATTGATTACAGGTAGTAATTGATATGCTGTGTCGTCTGCACCTGCTGTTTCAAAAGCAGTTGCATTCTTTTGTTTAATACCTATGGCATATTGGCTTTTACCATAGACTTTGGAACTTATAGCCATTTGTTATTACTCCTCTTTTTTAACTTTTTTCTTTTTAGGTTTGTTTTCTACTGGCTTGACTTGAACACCTAACGATTCAAATTCAGCCACATTTTCTTCATTTAACTCAACTTCTTTACCTTCTAACAATTCTCTAATCTTTTGATTAGGTGTATCTAAATAAGATGGTTTTTGCAGTTGAAGTCCTTTAATATGTTTATATTTCATTATGAAACCCCTTCATTTACATTACATTCTAAAGTCATTACAAATCTTTCTACTTCTGTATCTTCTTCGTCTCTTTCGTAGATAATATCGGTTACTTTGGCATTATACCATTCAGTAATACCCAATGCTTCTAAATCACGATTGTCAAAAAAGATTCTTTTTACAAGTTCTGCAACATCAGTTAATCGTTGTATGTCTTTATCTCTTGTATAATCAGAACCTGAAATAATTTGAAAACTAATCAATGTTTCATATTGTCTTATATGAGCATTACTTGCATAATCAATAAAAGTATCAGATTGTGGTCTTAATAAGAAACTTTCTTGTCCCCTGTGTTCATCGTAATACAAAGGAACACTTGGGATAGTCTGTTTAATAAGTTTTTGAATATTATTTAATACTCTATCTTTATATATATTTTCAAATTCTACTCTCATTATCCTTGTCCTCTACTTCTTTTTTTATAATATTTTGTACTTGCTTTTGTACCATACTTGGTTCGTTTACTCATACCTTGTCTGGTTTTCTTTTTACCATTTCTTCTGACAATATTTATATTACTTTTTCTTGCCATAAACCCTCTTTTGTGATTTAGGTGGATTCTTTTTACTTCCTCCTGGACTCCATAAGAACTTATCTGCCCAATATGCAGCAGATGATTTACCCTTAGCTATGTTTCTTCTATGTCTTGCTTTAAATGCTCGTCTTGCACCTGCAGAATAGTTATGTCCCATACCCTTAGCACCAAATCTAATTAGTTTTAGTTTATGTCCTATTTCTGACAATACAACTGCTTTCTTAGTCTTATGACTTGGTGTCATCTTCGGTCGATTGACTGCTTTCAAGCCATATCGTTTTAAGAGTTTTTTCTTTCTACCTAAATGCATTATTTTTTACGACCTTTTTTCTTTTTCTTTTTTCCTTTATGATAAGGCATCTTTATCTCCTTTTAAGTTGGATTGTTTCTATTCCCCCACCTGATGTATGGTCAAGTCCAGTTACTTCTACTTCCCATTCATCATTAGCAGTATAGACACCAGTTGAGAATCGTACATAAACTCCATGTCCTATTGATTGGAATGATCCATCAATAATTTCTGCTTCTTGGTTGGCATTAATCTTTAATCCTGAATCATCTCCTACAAAAGTCTTATAGGTTACAGTAGATGTAGAACCTGCTGCAAAAGTACCACCTGTTTCAATTATAACCTTGATTCTATCATAAGATACACTTGGATAACCATAAGTGTCTACAATAGCCCCTGTAGTAGCACTATCAATCGATACATCTTTTACTATCTTATCTCTACCATCTTCATCTTGATCTAAACTAATAATCCCTTTTCTAATTAGGTCTAATAGTCCAGTTCCACCTTCTTGGTCATATACTTGAACTTGTAATCGTAGTCCATGTTGTTCATCGTATGGTAAGATTGCCATAGATGCTGCTAACAATGCAGTAGCCCTAACGATTACTTCAGGATAATCCCTACCTAAACTATCCCCAGTTCCGACACCCTTGTTCTTGTAGATTGGTTTATTGATATAAGAACGAACAAAGTCAGAACTTCTCGATATAAACTCATTAAAGAGTGTTTTATTATCCCTTCCAGCTGTCATAGTTACATCATAATTGGGATTGCTGTTTGTGCTTGGTCTGAAGTAAACAACATCAGCATCTTCATCAAAGTAGTATTTTCCATCTGCATCTATGCTTGGAATATCTGCTACTAATGTTTGTTCAATGTCATTTTCAAAAAGCATAGTGAACTTACCCACACTACCTGCTTTCCAAACCTCGTCATTCCCACTACCACTATGACTTACCCAGTTTGTGATTGTTCTTTTCCTGTCATAATCAAATACAAATGGGGCTACCAGTTGTATATCATCTATTGTGCAATATGTATCAAGATATGTACTCATTCTCAAATTCTCCTATTAATTGAGGAACTTCTAATTTGTCTATTAAACGAAACATTTCAGGTAGGTAATATTCTTTTTCTCTATCTGATATAGTGTTTGCTTGTAAAATAGCAGATAGTTCTTTTAATCGCTTTATTGATTCGCCTAAATCCATCAATTCCCCTTTATAATCTTATTGTTCCAAGTTGTCATTCCATTATGTATGTCTAAGGTAATCAAGTTAAACCACCCATCTGTAAAGAAATCAACAATCCCTACATTGTGAGTCCAGTTTACCTTTCTACCTTTTAAAAAGTCTT
>Ga0222715_10001082_pt1 | contig 26732 bp, 20 predicted proteins | sample C33_9DmetaG_FD_165056 | JGI IMG/M metagenome (GOLD analysis project Ga0222715, IMG submission 165056) | Estuarine water microbial communities from San Francisco Bay, California, United States - C33_9D | ecosystem: Environmental > Aquatic > Marine > Unclassified | place: USA: California...
GCCCAGGCGTTGCCCGCAAGGTCAGTCGACCCGCCGATGGGCCAGCGTCAGGCCCGAAGCCGGGAATGGTCGTAGCGGGTCCGTTCACGGGCTGATGGACGGGGGTTCGATTCCCCCCAGCTCCACTTATGTGATGTCGCGAGACATCGACGACAGGCCGGACCCGCGTCAGGGTCCGGTTCTGTTTATTTTTCGGGGTCCTTTGGGTCCACCTGGGGGTTGTCCGGTTCCGTGGTAGCGCTTGTCTGCGTTGTGGCTGGTGACTTCCTACAGGCCATCGAGATTCGGAGTGACCCGGCTCGGTCATGAATACGCCGACAGCACGCAAGATGACCTCAACCACGGCCTCACGAGACGCCGGCCGATCGTCGAGATACCACCAGACCATGCCGAGCGCGTAGGCGGGGAATGAACGTGGCGACCGCTCGCGGGGCAATCACCATCGTCGCCTAGCGTCATTGCCGCCGCGACGTGCCGAAAGCAACGGGCGAGCAGGGAGGAAGCGCTGTGCCGACAACTAAGTCCGGAATCGATTACGTCCGAACCCCTGAAGAACGCTTCAGCGACCTCCCCGACTTCGGCTACGCGCCGAGTTACGTCGACATCGACGGGCTTCGAATGGCGTACCTCGACGTCGGTCCAGCCAACGCGCCAACTGTGCTGCTGCTCCACGGCGAACCGGCCTGGAGCTTCCTCTACCGGCGGATGATCCCACCGCTGATCGACGCCGGCTACCGATGTCTCGTGCCCGACCTGATCGGGTTCGGCCGATCCGACAAACCCGTTGATCAGGCCACCTACACCTACAACGGTCACGTCGCCTGGATGCACGCCTTCCTTGACGCCATCGACCTCGCACCCGGGGCGCGCCTGTTCGGACAGGACTGGGGTGGCCTGATCGGCCTCCGACTCGTCGCCGAACGACCAAGCCAATTCGGTGCCGTTGCCGTGGGCAACACGACGCTGCCGACCGGAGAGTCACCCGGGCCGGGCTTCGACGCCTGGCTGACGTTCTCTCAAAGCCCACGGTTCGCCGACGTCGGCGCGCTCTTCGCTCGGGCGATCGTGAGCCGCGAACTGACCGACGCCGAGGTCAACGGCTACCGCGCGCCGTTCCCGGATGAGTCCCACATGTCCGGCGCCATCGCGTTTCCGAGGCTCGTGCCCGTCACCCCCGAGCACGCTTCCGTGAGCGAGAACCTCGCCGCGTGGACGACACTCGAGCAGCGAATCGAGCCCTTCCTCACCCTGTGGTGCCCCGACGACCCGGTGCTCGGCCACCTGGCATCCGACTTCACGACCCGTATCCCGGGAGCGGTCGGACAACCGCATCAGGAATTCCAACCCGGCGGACACTTCATCCAAGACGACCGTGGTGAGGACATCGCTGCCGCGCTCATCGCGTGGTGGTCCACTCTTGACGAACCGGCGAAACTCACGTACGGCGACGCCAAGCCGAGAAACTTTGCACCGGGCGATCCGCTGGAGCCACGAGCCACAGGAACGGATGCGCTTCCACCGGGCGCACCCGCTCACTGATCCTTCGAAAGCCCGGCACCGGAGCCTCGGTCACCGCCAACCGACGCCCGCTCAGCACCTCAACCGGCGAACCGCGGTAGACCTCAACGGCCCGGTTGGCGCCGAGTTCAGCGAGCGTCTCCACAAGAAACACGAGACGCTTCGCCGAGAGTCGAAGGCGAGCCAGCAGCGGCTCATCGAACACGAACACGACGGGTAGTTCCGGATGCGCGTCGAGCGCCGGATCGGCCGAGCCAAGAGACTCCGCGGTCAACCACACCGCGTCCGGCTCCTCACCCGAGCGCGACACCGCTGACAGCACCCGAGGTGCTCGCGCCCGTGTGTCGGCGACCGGCGCCCACTCGGGCTCGTCCGGCCAGTTGGCGATCGGGCAGTCACGTCGGTGCTCACACCCCCGACACAACTCGGGAGCCCGACGCTCCACCTGCGAGCGGCTGAATCCGTAGTGCTTCGACGAGCCAACACCGGCCGTCCACTGCCACCCCATCCGGTTCGCCGCACGCGACCCGTCAAGGAGATGGCGAAAGAAATAGTTCTCACCATCAAGCCAGGCACCACCGCGACGCACCGACCACTCACTCGACAGCCACATCCGGGTCTGGTTCACCAGCCAGCCATCACGCTCGAGTTCTCTCAAGTTGGCGTCCACACACGCCATCGACCGATCCCATCCGACGCCACCGTCGACACAAGCCTGCTCGCGACGAACACCGACCTCCGTGGTGCGACCATGGGCGAGATACCAGTGACGGGCGTACTCCTGCCACATCAACTCGTCGCGGAACTTCTCGACGTCCTTACCCGGCCCACCCGCGACATGAGCCCACACCCGCTTAAGGGTCAACAAACCATGACGGATATACGGCGACAGCGCCGAGGCTCCCCGGACCGACACCGGCAGCACCTCGTTACGACGCGATGCGTACCCGGTGACATCGAACGACGCGAGTGCGACATCCGCCGCCGACTGACCGCCCCGAAAACGCTCGGAACCAGTAACCGCTCCCCCATCGGTCAGATCGACGAGATACTCCGCCACGAAACGCTCAGCGGCCTCGCGGCCCGGTTGCGGTACCAGGAGCGCAGTGACGGACACGACGGCAGTGTCACAGACGATCCCCACTTCGGCGCACCCGTGCTTGACACGGTTGGCGAGCCGGTGTGGACTCTCGGCATCTCGCACGGGCGCGGAGACCCGGCGGCCGAGACACATGGGGGAGATGTGACCGGTATCGACTGGACCGACGACGCGGTCTGGGAACCCACCAGACGGCCCGTCACCACGGCCATGTGCCTCCCTCCCGCGCTCTACGCCGACCCCGACGCCTTCGCGATCGAACAAGACCGAGTATTCGGCCGAGCCTGGGTGTGCGTCGGCACCGCCGCCGAAGTCGCTGAACCCGGACGGCTGCTCGTCCGCGAGATCGCCGGACGCTCCATCCTCATTACCCGGGACGTCGACGGCGGACTTCACGGCATGATCAACGCCTGCCGACACCGCGGCACCGAACTCGCCGAAGCCGACTGCGCCGTCGCCGGCACCATCCGCTGCCCCTACCACCGTTGGACCTACGCCCTCGACGGACGGCTCCGCTCCACCCCACTGTTCGACCAGGTCCCCCGCACCGACGAACCGGGCGACCTCGACTTGGTGCCAGTGCGCGTCACCACCTGGGGGCCGCTGCTGCTCGCCTGCCTCGACCCCGACACTCCGCCGTTCGAGACGTGGATCGGCGACCTCCACGAACGGATGGCTGGCTACCGGCTCGACACCTGGACGCCCTGCCACGAGCAGGCCCTCGACATCCACGCCAACTGGAAGCTCGTGACCGAGAACTTCCAGGAGTACTACCACCTCGGATGGGTGCACCCGGAGCTCGCAAAAGTGTCCCGCGTCGCCGATCACTACCGCTACCAGGGGCCCGGCATGTACTGCGGGCAGACCACGACCCCGGTGTCAGGGGATGAGCGCGACGACTGGCTCCGCCTCCCCGCCGCCGACGGTCTCGACGCTTCGGACGCGGTCAGCGGGCGATTCATCGCCCTCTTCCCGAACGTCATCCTCTCTGTGCTGCCGAACCACATCTGGCTCATGCGCCTCGACCCGATCGCGTCCGGCCTCACCCGAGAGACCTGCACGATGCTCACTCCCGAGCCGGTCGAACCCGACGCCCACATCGACACCCGCGACTTCTGGCTCTCGGTCAACGCCGAGGACATCGACATCGTCGAACGAGCCCAGCGGGGCCTCACCCGCGGCGCGGTTCCCCCCGGCCCGCTCAGTCCGCGCTTCGAGGAACCCCTCAACCGGTTCCATCGCATGCTCGCCGACTGCATGACCCTCGACTCGCTCGCGGATATTCCGATTCCGGCCGGCGATGACCCGAGCGACCCGGGCGCGCGTTGGGGAGCGGCGGAGAACCCGACGCCACCGACGATCGACCTCGCCCGCTGAGCGGGTCAGAACATCAGACACCGATCTGGGAGACTCCCCGCATGACGAACAGCCGGTACGACGCCGTCATCATCGGAGCTGGGGTGATCGGCACCGCTGTCACGCATGAACTCTCCCGCCGTGGATGGCGAACTCTCACCGTCGACAAAGGGCCAGCCGCCGGATTCGGCTCCACCAGCGCGTCGAGTGCGGTGATCCGCTTCTCGTACTCAACGACGACCGGAGTCGCCGCCGCCTGGGAAGGCATGCACTACTGGGCCGACTGGGAAAACCACATCGGGGCCGCCGACGAGAGCGGCTACGCCAAATTCGTTCGCTGCGGCATGGCACTGCTCATCGCCGAGGACCCCGGGCACCACACCCGGGTGCGACCCATCTGGGACGAACTCGGCATCCCGTATGAGTACTGGGATCGCGACGCGCTCGCCGAACGCATGCCGCTCTTCGACCTCAGCCTCTTCGGCCCGCCGTCCCGCGCCGACCAGGACGCGTTCTGGGAACCAAGCCACGGCGAGATGGTCGGAGCGCTCTTCAGCCCCGACGCCGGCTATGTCGACGACCCTCAACTCGCCGCCCACAACCTCCAGCGCGGGGCCGAAGCGAACGGCGCCGAGTTCCGCTTCCGCTCCGAAGTGGTGGCGATCCTCACCGAGGACGGTCGCTGCACCGGTGTCGAACTCGCCGACGGCTCACGCATCGACGCCAAGGTCGTGGTGAACGTCGCCGGACCGCACAGCTCGCACATCAACCGCCTCGCCGGGGTCTACAACTCGATGAACATCAAAACCGAGGCGATCCGCCACGAGACGTACCACGTGCCCGGCCCACCCGATGCCGACTTCACCGAGATCGGCTTCGCCGTCGCGGACGACGACAACGGCATCTACTTCCGACCCCAGCCCGGCAACAACATCCTCGTCGGCACCACCGATCCGCCCTGCGACCCGCGCGAAGTCGTCGATCCCGACGGCGAACTCGGCGAGCTCACCAACGAGGGGTGGGAGACCAACACCTTGCGCATCAACAAGCGCATGCCCTCCCTCGGCGTTCCCCTTCCCCATGAGAAGCGCGGAGTCGTCGACCGCTACGACCGAAGCGACGACTGGATTCCGATCTACGACCGCACCGACCTCGACGGCTTCTATGTCGCGATCGGCACGAGCGGCAACCAGTTCAAGAACGCCGGCGTCGCCGGGTTCATGATGGCCGAACTCATCGAAGCCGTCGAGGGCGGCCACGACCACGACGCCGACCCGCTGGTGGTCACCGGGCCGCACACCGGGCTCCCCCTCGAGATGGTCACCTTCCGACGCAACCGGGAGATCGACCGACGCTCATCGATGAGCGTTCACGGCTGACCCTTAGGCGCGCATACGCGACCCGGACGCGTCGAACGGCGGCTCGCTCAGCCGCGACGCCTCCCGACGACGACCGAGCACCTCGATCTCCCACGGGCCTTCGCTCGCAGCGACATCGTCAGGCACGTATCCGAGCGCCATCGACAACCCGCTGTGATGGGCGAACCCACCCGAGGTGACCCACCCGACCACCTCACCGTCGTGCCAGATCGGCTCGTTGCCGATGCAATCCGCAGCTTCCGGGCCCTCGCCGGCGTCAAGGGAGAACAAGCAGAGTCGACGCTTCGGTGGCTCCTTCGAGGCCGCCTCTGCCGCATCGCGACCAATGAACGACTTGTCGAGGCGCACCATCCAGCCCATGTTCGCCTCATAGGGGTCGTAGATCGGCCGGTACTCGGTCGCCCACGCCCCCCAACCTTTGTCGAGGCGAAGCGAGTTGAGCGCCCGACCGCCAAAGAGCCGCATGCCGTGCCCCTCACCGGCCGTCGACACGAGATCGAAGAGCTGACCCGCGAAATCGGGCGCGCACCACAACTCATAGCCAAGGTCACCGGTGAACGAGATCCGCCCGAACAGCACCGGCACGGCGCCGACGTGCGCCTCGGTGAACGACAAGAACGGGAACTCGTCGAGGTCGACATCAACGAGCGCACTCAGCACCTCGCGGGAGGCGGGACCCGCCACCGAGAGCCCACAGAGATCGTTGCCGTGCACCCGCAGCGACACCGAGCCCTCGACACCGGCGAGACGGATCTGCTCGCGGAACCAGCGTTCGTGATAGTGCTGGGCCGGGCCCGAGCCGAACACCAGGAACCGCTCATCGCCGAGCACGCTCGACAGCGCCCCGACCGTGAAGTCGCCAATCAGGCGACCCTCATGGTTGAGCATCGGCGACAACGCCAGCCGACCGGCTGGGGGAATCCAGTTGGCGAGCAGACCATCGAGGAACCCGCGCGCCCCCGGCCCGGCGAACTCGTATTTCGCGTAGCCGGTGATCTCCATCAAGCCCACCCCGGCCCGCACCGCCGCGACCTCCTCGGCCACCACCGAGAACGCGTTCGACCGTCTAAAGGTGGGTGTTTCGAACGGCTCCTCGCCCGCGCGCTGGAACCACAGCGCCTGCTCGAGCCCATAGGAAGCGCCGAACACGGCGTTGCGGTCTTGAAGGCGTCCATAGAGCGGTGAGGTGAGGTGCGGACGCGCCGCGCGCAACTCCTCGTTCGGGAAGGTGATGGTGAACCGGCGTCCGTAGTTCTCTCGCACCTTGGCGTTCGTGTACACCGGCGTCGCCCAATCACCGAAGCGCGCGTGATCCATGCCCCACACGTCGAAGCCCGGATCACCGGTCGTGATCCAGTTCGCCATGGCGAGACCGACCCCGCCACCCTGGCTGAGACCGGCCATGACCCCGCAGGCCAACCAATGACCGGGCTGGGAGCGAACCGGCCCGATCAACGGGTTGCCATCGGGGGCGAACGTGAACGGACCGTTGATCGTCTGGCGGATACCGATCTCGTTGAAGATCGGGAAATGCGAGAAGCCGACATCGAGGCTCTCCGCGATGCGCTCGAGGTCAGGGGTGAGCAGTTGCGCCTCGAAGTCCCATGGCGTCGACTTCGTCGACCAGGGCACCCCGCCCTTCTCATAGGTGCCGAGAAGCAGGCTATTGCCCTCCTCTCGCATGTAGATCTCACCGCCGAGGTCGACGACATGAAAGCCGGCCATCTTCGACGACTCGCGCCACTCAGCGAGTTGAGGCACCTCCTCGGTCAGGAGGTACATGTGCTCCATCGCGAGCACCGGAATCTCGAGGCCGGCCATTCGGCCCACCTCGCGGGCCCAGAGCCCGCCTGCGTTCACGAAGTGCTCGCAATGGATCACCCCGAGGTCGACATCGTCTCTGGTGTCGTGCACGTGCAGATGCCAACCCCCGTCGGGAGCCCGCGAGATCGCGTGCACCCACGTGTAGCGGTTGATCTCCGCCCCCCGCTGACGGGCGCAGTCCGCGTAAGCATGGGTAACACCGGACGGATCGACGTGGCCCTCGTGCTTGTCGTACATCGCGCCAACGAAGTACGACGGATCGAGGAACGGCACCAGTTCATGAGCCTCCGACGGCGTGACAAGCTCGGTCTCCATGCCGAGATACCGACCACGAGCATGGGCCATTCGCAGGTAGTCCATGCGCTCGGGGGTATCCGCGAGTTGCAGACCACCCGTCATGTGAATGCCGCAGTCGCGACCCGACTCAGCCTGGATCTTCTCGTAGAGCTCGACCGTGTAGCGCTGCAGCGCCGCGACGTTCGGATCGCCGTTCAGCGTGTGCATGCCGCCGGCCGCGTGCCAGGTCGACCCGTGGGTCAACTCGCGGCGCTCCACCATCATGACGTCGGTCCAGCCCGCGAGTGTGAGGTGATAGAGCACCGAGGCGCCCACCACTCCCCCACCGATCACGACGACCTGTGCATGTGTCTTCATGTCGCTCCCCCCGAGCGTCGCGCCGGATCGACCGGCGATGTTCAGAAATCTGTGGCAACCCCGCCCTCGGCCACCCTACGGTCGACGAACTCGCGCAGTTCCGCCCGGATCGCGTCGTCGAGGCCGGGCTCGGCATGGGCGGCGATCAACTCGCGGGCCAAGGCGTTCGCCCGGGTCCGCGCGTCGGGAGAACCAGCGAGCTGCCACGACTCCCAGTTGCGCCAGTCGCTCACCATCGGCGACAGGAACTCGCTGGTGTATCGACTCTGGGTGTGCTCGTCACCGAAAAAATGACCGGCCGGGCCGACCCGGTCGATCGCGTCGACGGCGAGCGTCGACTCGTCAACCACGAGGGGCTCCAAGAACTTCGACACCATGTTCAACAGATCGGCGTCGATCACCATCTTCTCGTAGCTCGCGTGAAGCCCGCCCTCCATCCATCCCGCGGCGTGCATCACCATGTTCGCTCCACCGGTGATCGCTCCCCACAAGGCCCAGGCGCTCTCGTAGCCGGCCTGCGCGTCAACGACATTCGACGTCGACACGTTCGATGATCGATACGGAATGTCGTAGCGACGAGCCAACTGCCCACCGGCGATCGCGGCCTTGGCGTACTCGGGGGTGCCGAAGGCAGGCGACCCCGAGCGCATATCGACATTCGAGGTGAAACCGCCGTAGACCGCGGGCGACCCAGGGCGGACCACCTGGGTGAGCACGAGCCCGGCGAGCGCCTCGGCGTTCTGCTGCACCAGCGCTCCGGCCAGGGTGATCGGCGCCATCGCACCGGCGAGGGTGAACGGGGTGATGATGATCACCTGGTTGCGCTCCGACATCCGGATGATTCCCTCGAGCATCGGGTCGTCGTAGCGGAGCGGCGACGAGGCGTTGATGATGCTGCACAGGCTCGGCTCGGCCTCGAAGGTGTCGTGGTCGACCCCTCGTGCGATGCGCGCCATTTCGAGACCGTCGAGGTTGCGGTCGCGGCCGAGGCTGTAGATGTGGAACGGCTTATCGCTCAGCGTGTACGCGTCCCAAGCGGTCTCGAGATGGCGGATCGACGGATGCAGGTCGACGGGCTCAACCGGGAACCCATTGAACATGTGTACGGCGTTCAGCATCTGCCCGAGCCGGAGGAAGTCGCGGTAACCGTCGCGGTCACCCGCTCGGCGGGCACCGTCGAGGGTGACGTAGTTCGGGGCGCTCGCCACCGACGAGAACACGATGTGGCCGTCGCCGATCACGAGATCACGGTGCGGTGCGGTGCCGTACAGCGTGAACGATGACGGGATCGTCGCCAGATGCTCCATCACCATCTCGGGATCGAAACGCACCCGGTCACCGTCGACGCTCGCTCCCGCCGCAGCGAGACGTTCCCGGGCGTCGGCATGGAGGATGTCGATACCGGTCCGCTTCAGCACCTCGAGCGAGGCGACATGGATGGCCTCGATCTCGTCGTCGGAGACGACCCGGGCAGGAGGCTGGGTGTAGCGGGGCTGAATGGCTGCCGGCTGATCACCGACCACCGAACGGGTCCGACGCTCGCGTCGCTGGCGCGTCCGAACCTCGGTCACCGCGACAACGTAGCCCCCGACCGGGGGCGGTGAACAGAGCGGGAGATCAGATCGCGAACCGGTCACCGGGTGCCGCGACGGAGAGGCCCGCTCGCTCCACGAAGGCTCGCTCCGGCGACCCCACCCGAAGCACCGGGTTCGTGTGGTTGAGATGCACCAACCGCACCCGCGAAGCAAGTTCAGGAGCGCGGTCAACCAACCGGCGAACCGTGTCCACCACCCTCGGATGAGGGATAACGCTCATGTCCCGGTCGAGTTCCCCGTCGTCGAAGAAGGTGGCATCGACGAACGCCACGTCGACCGCCGCCACCTCCTCGACGATGTCCCGGTCCCAAGCATCCCAGGAGTCGATATCGGGAAGCCACAGCACCGATCGGTTCGGACCCGTCACCCGATAGGCGACGGTCTCAGAAACCTCGCCGCGGTGCGGCACCGGCAGCACCTCGACGAGGAGCGAACCGCCGAGATCGATCGGATCCGAACGGAGATCGATATGGCCGTGATCGACGAGCAGCGACCACGGGACGTCGCGCTCCAACATCGAGCGAAGGCGGGGCTGCGCCCACACCGGCACCGACGAGGCCGCGAGCGCCTCCCGGCCGAGTTGGGCCAGACCGGTGTAGTGACCGAGGTGACCGTGGGTGAGCAGGATTCCGTCGATGATGGCGTCGTCAGTGGGCCTCGGCACAAGGTCATCGAGCACGCGAAGCTGCTCGCCGATCGCCGGCGTCGCGTCGATCAGCCAGCGTCGGCCGTCCGATCCAACGACACCGAGGCAAGCCGGAAGCACACGAGGAAGCGACGCGTCCGAACAGCACTCGGCTCGACAGCCGATCTGCGGTCGACCGCCGTCCTGCCCGATCCCGAGGACGATCACCTCGGGCTCGCGGCGACCACCCGATTCACTCGACACGCACGAACCGTAACGGGCCGGAGGTCGGCCCTCGGTAACGTCTCCCCCGTGAACGGCTCCCCTCCCGTCGTCTACGGCGCCATGTGGTGCAGGGACTGCCGGCGCTCGAAGGAGTTGCTCTCTCGGCTCGGCGTCGACCACGACGACGTCGACCTCGAGGCCGAACCCGACCGAGCCGCCGAAGCCGAAGCACTCTCCGGTCGAAAGCGGATTCCGGTGATCCACTTCGACGACGGGCTTGTGCTCTCCGAACCGAGTGACGCCGAACTGGAGCAGGCCCTCCGCGAACGCGGCCTCGTCTCCACGTGACGCGCTCGAGCAGACGCGGCCTCACACCCCTGCCGCCGCGACACCCGCGGGCCGCCATCGCGCTCGGCGCCTTCCTCGGCGTCGCCGGAGTCACCCACTTCACCAACCCGGCGTTCTTCGACGCGATCGTTCCACCGTGGCTCCCGCCATCGGAGCGGTTCTGGACCTCGCTCAGCGGAATCGCCGAGTTGATCGTCGCCGCGATGCTGCTCCGACCTCAGTGGAGGCGACGGGGAGCCTTCGCCGCGGTCGCCCTGCTCATCGCCGTCTACCCGGCGAACCTCTACATGACCTGGGACTGGCGCGACCGAGTCGTCGGCGACCAGATCGTCTCGTGGGTGCGCCTTCCCCTGCAGTTCGTACTCATCGCGATCGCTCTGAGCATCGCCGGACCAACCGATCGACGCGCTCCGCGCGACGCCTAACCAACACCTCGCCGCACCGCCGATCAGGCGGCGACCGACGACGCCTCAACGACGAGTCCGAGCGTGCGCAAGCGACCCTCCGCGGTCGGCGCCGCAAGCGACAGCACCAACTCGTCGGCATCGGCGAACGAACGGAACTCCTCGAGCCCCGCGGCGACCTCGCTCGGCGTGCCAACCACGGTGTGGCGCATCATGTCGAGCACCTGACGGCCCTGCGGTGAGGCGACGAGACGGTCGAGATCATCCTCGGAGAGATCGAGCCCGCGGCCCACGAAGAACCTGACCCGATCCCTCGCCGTCCGCTCGAACTCGGCCAGCGCGTCGTCGCGTCGATCGGCGCATATCACGTTCACCGCCGCGTACACATGCGGCCGCTCGAGGCGCCGAGAGGCAGTGAACTCCGCCCGATGCAGGGCCACCGCCTCACGAAGAGCCGCCGGGGCGAAGTGGGAGGCGAAGGCGAACGGGAGACCGAGCAGCGCCGAGAGCCGCGCCCCGTAGAGCGACGACCCAAGGATGAACAACGGAACGTCGGTGCCCGCCCCGGGAACCGCCGACACCCCAGCCACCCGGCTCTCGCCCCGCAGGTAGCCCTCGAGCTCGAGGACATCCTCGGGGAACGAATCAGCGGAGGAATGATCGCGCCGCATCGCTCGAAGGGTCACCTGATCGCTTCCCGGGGCGCGACCCAGACCGAGCTCGATACGACCGGGATGAAGCGTTGCGAGCATGCCGTATTGCTCGGCGACCACGAGCGGTGAGTGGTTCGGCAACATCACTCCCCCAGCGCCGAGCACGATCCGTGAGGTGTGGGCTGCGACATGGGCGATCAACACCGCCGGCGCCGACGAGGCCACCGTCGCCATGTTGTGATGCTCCGCGTACCACACGCGGGAGCACCCGAGATCCTCGGCATGACGGGCGAGGGCGACCGAGTTCGTGAACGCGTCAGCCGCGTTCTCACCCTCACCGATGCGAGCCAGATCAAGCACCGAGAACACGACGGTCACCAACCCTCGGGGATGCGATAGGCGGGAACACCCGACTCCACTGGACGGGCCGACGCGCGCGAGTCGAGCACACATCCCTCGTGCATGAAACGGTCTCCGGCTGCGATGACGCCCTCGGGAACCGTCCCCGCGAGAAGCTCGATCGCCCCTCCGCAGCCGAGACACCGAACTGTCGCCATAGGCGGATCGTACCGAGGAGCCCGGTTGCCCGCCTGTCCGGCGGAAGACCGCTCAGAGGATCTGGCTGAGGAACAGCTTCGTGCGCTCCTCGGTCGGGTTCGTGAAGAAGTGCTCCGGTGTGCCCACCTCGACCACATCACCCGACTCCATGAACACGAGCCGGTCGGCGACCTCGCGAGCGAAGCCCATCTCATGGGTGACGACGATCATCGTCATGCCGCCACGAGCGAGGTCCTTCATCACGTCGAGCACCTCGGAGATCATCTCCGGGTCGAGGGCACTGGTCGGCTCGTCGAAGAGCATGATCTTCGGCTCCATCGCCAACGACCGCGCGATCGCGACTCGCTGCTGCTGACCGCCTGAGAGTTGCCCCGGGAACTTGTTGGCCTGCTCAGGGATACCGACACGCTCGAGCAACTCCATCGCCTTGGCCTCAGCCTCGACCCGAGCGCGCTTACGAACCCAGATCGGCGCGAGGGTGATGTTGTCGAGCACCGTGAGATGCGGGAAGAGGTTGAACTGCTGGAACACCATGCCGACCTCGGAACGGATCTTCTCAATGTTCCGCATGTCGTTGGTCATCTCGACGCCATCGACGACGATCTCGCCCTCTTGGTGGACCTCGAGGCGGTTGATGCAGCGGATCAGAGTCGACTTACCGGAGCCCGACGGCCCGAGCACCACCATGACCTCGCGGTCCTTCACGGTGATGTCGACCCCGGCGAGCGCCTGGAAGTCTCCGAACCACTTCTTCACCCCGCGGCACACGATCATGTCGCGGCGCGAGGCCATCTCCTCGGTGAGTGCTTGATCGGCGATGCTCATCTCAGATGCTCCTGGTCTGGTCGGTCGAACGGGTCGGTTCCATCAGCGCGCCTGCCCCTCTTGTAGGCGTTCCTCGAGGTTCCTCGACGCCCTCGACATCGAGTATGCGACCACGAAGTAGACGAGCGAGATGAAGAACAGAGCCGGACGCTTCTGTCCGAGGAAGTCGGGCTGGTTCGGGATGGTGGAGTTTGCGATGCGCAGAAGGTCGAAACCGCCGACGATCGCGATCAGTGAAGTCTCCTTGAAGGTGGCGATCGCCTGGCCAACCAGGTTCGGGATCGACACCCGGAGCGCCTGGGGCAACACGATGAACGCGGTTCGCTGCACGGTGGTGAGACCGAGGGCGTCCGCCGCCTCGTACTGGCCTCGACGAACGCTCTGTAAACCACCGCGGATGTTCTCGGCCATATAGGCGGCTGAGAACACGGTGTAACCGGCGAACACCGCTGCCAGATCGCTGATGCCCATGCCTCCCGGCAGGAACAACGGAAGCATGATCGAGAAGAAGAACAGCACCGTGATGAGCGGCACGCCGCGCACCACCTCGATATACGTCGTCGCCAGCACGCGGAAGATCGGCATCTTCGAGGTGCGCGCGAGCGAGAGCAACACCCCAAGCGGGAACGAGGCGAGCATCACGTAGTACGCGATCGACACCGTCAACACGAACCCGCCAAGGAACGGCGGCGCGGCGATATCAAGGGTCGACGGGGTGTTGATTCCGGTGAGCAACCAGTGGAAGAGCACCATGAAGCCGAACCACCCACCGGCGAAGCGCAGGCGCGCCGCACGCTCCCCAGCGAAGGTCGGCGCGAGTAGCACCGCGACCGCCACCAGGGCGAACGAGAAGCGCGCCTTTTGCAACATCGGATACCAGCCAAAGAACGCGGCGACCCAATGGAAGAGCGCGAGGGCGACGAGCAGGGCTCCGATGACCCGCGCGAGATCGGACCGACTCGGCTTCGCCAACAGGTAGAGCAGCACAGCGCCGCCCACGGCGAACGCGGCGCCCATCGGCACATCGACCGCGAGCACATACCCCCAGTCGAACTCGGGATCGCGCAGCACGAGGAACACAACGAACGCGGGGCCGATGACCCACCAGCCGATCATCGTGCGGCGGAGCCAACCGAGGTCGATCACGCGGGCCAGCGCGCGACCGGCCAGATAGGTGCCGATCATGATGAGGAACATCACGGTGACCGGCAGCGACGTCGACGAGTCAATCGTGCCCGACTCAGCCGTCGGAGCTCCGTCGGCGAACCCGTAGTCACCAAAGGGGAAGAACCACAGCACCCCGCAGACGAGCACCGCGACGCCGGCGAGCATGCCGATGAACGGAACCTGCCGGCGATGCGGCTCGGGAACGACCTTGAGCACCGCCAGAGCGAGCACGACGAGCCCGATGCCGACGGCGAGGAAACCCGTCCGCACAGCGGAAGGTGTGGTGTCGGGAGAGATGAGCCCGACCACGAGTGACAACGCTCCGGTGCCCACCACTGCGACACCGATCCTGCGAACGGTGACCATCGGATTGAGGTTCCACGCGGCGAAACTTGCGCCGACCGCGAGGAACAGCGCACCGGCGGCGAACCAGATCCGGACGAACTGCTCCGTCGGGTAGTTGTAGGTGAAGAGGAGCCGCATGTTCGTCGCTACCGACGTCCAGTTGGCCTCCTCGGAGAAGATCTGCCCGAGCACCCAGCGCAGGAGCCCGAGGAGCACCAGGCTGAAGAACACCGTCTGGATCACGTTCGACACCGAGGAGAACAGGTTCTCCCTCACCCAACGGCCAGGAGAGACGGACTCTGCCTCAGGGGCGCGCTGCGCGGCGGGAAGGGTCACTTCGCTCATATCAGCGCTCCACGATCGCGAGTCGACGGTTGATGGTGTTGACCACCGAGGAGATGCTCAGTGAACACGCGAGATAGAAGACCATGTAGATGCTGAACACCGCCAAGGTCTGCGAGTTCTTGTTGTAGACGGTCTGGCCGACCTGAACGATCTCGGAGAACCCGACCGCGATGCCGAGGGAGGTGTTCTTCGTGATGTTCAGGTACTGGTTACCGAGCGGCGGCATGATCACCCGGAAGGCCTGCGGGAGCACGACCTTGCGGAGCGCCTGCGACCGGCTCAGGCCGAGCGCGGCGGCCGCCTCGCTCTGACCGGCTGGCACGGCGAGGATGCCACCGCGGACGATCTCGGCGATGAAGCTCGACGTGTAGAAGACGAGACCGAAGAACAACGAGGCGTAAAAAACCGTCATCGTGAGCCCGGTCGGGCCGTAGTTGACGAAGCGACCCTCCGACAGGGTCGGCTTCATCGCATCGATCGGTCGCGAGCCGCGGCCGTCGCCGAACTTGTCGGAGATGACGCCAAAGAGGTCACTTCCCGAGTTGACGATCCAGCTCGACAGCCCAGGCCACCCGCGAACCACGACCAGCACCGCGAGCAGGGCTGCGACGACGGCAAAGATCATGCGGAACCAGTCGTCGTCGATGAGTTTGGCGAGACCGGCCGGGGTACGCCGGCTGTCGAGGAATCGCTTGATCCATAGCACCGCCCCGCCGAGAGCGGCCACGCTGAGGACGAGTTGCATGAGCCCCTGGGGGATCGACCCCCACGCGGACTCGACACCCCCGAACACCGGGCCGAGGAACGCCATCACCGGGTTCGCGAACCAGGCGATCACAGCGATCCCGGCGAACGCGCCGAGGGTGATCCCGGTGGCATGGGTGTTGCCCCCCTCGCGGTCTTGGCGACGCTTCAGCGACCGGCGCACGAACCACACGGGGATCATCGCGATGAGCACCATCGAGACGAACTGGTAGAAGCCGTCAGCGAGAAACACCCGCGGAAGCGAGATGCCCTTCTGGGAGACGATGACCCAGCCTGGAATCGGGCCCGAGTCGGCCGTCAACTTGCCGAGCGAGCCCAAGATGGCGAGCCAGAGAATGATCTGTACGAGGACCGGCACGTTGCGGAGGGTCTCGACGTAGATCGAGGAAACTTTTCGGGCCAGCCAGTTCTTTGAGAGGCGGGCGATGCCGACAGTGATACCGATGATCGTCGAGACGATGATGCCGATCGAGGCAATGCGAAGGGTGTTGACCATGCCGACCCAGAGGGCACGGCTCATGGTGAGACGGCGCTCCTCGGTGTCGACGGTTTGGATGCCCTCGCCGAGCTGGATGTTGGCCGGCTCGTCGAGCCAGTCGTAGGAGACTGGGATCCCCTTGGCTGAGAGGTTGGTGCGGGCCTGCGCCGCGAGGAACCAGAAGACGGCGAGCACCGCGACGAGCACCACGATCTGGACCAGCCACTTGAGAACGCTGGTGTTGCGCCAGATCGGCGGTCGAGTGTGACCAGAAAACCCAGCGGTTCCTTGGTCAACGGTTTGAGAGGTCACAACGGCTGATCCCCCGGGAGTCGTTGGACGGATGGATAGTTATGCGGGTGGCCGGGCCCCGAGGGGCCCGGCCACCCGTAAAAAGGTGTCAGGTGTTACTGATCAGCGGGCGGGCGGCGGGTACATGAGACCGCCGTCGGTCCACAGCGCGTTGGCCGAGCCCTCGCGCACCAGGCCCACCGGGGCCAGGTTGGCGTCCCAGATCTCCTGGTAGTTACCCACCTGCGAGATGACGTTGTAGAAGGCGTCGGCGGACAGACCCATGAAGGTCTGCTTCTCGCCCTCGCCACCCATGAGACGCTGCATCTCGGCGCCGAAGTCGCCCGCGAGAGCGGCATCAGCGTCAGCCGAGGTCACACCGCTCTCATCAGCGATGAGCGTGGCGTAGACGGTCCAGTTGACCACGTCGGCCCACTGGGAGTCGTTCTGCGCGTAGACCGGACCGAGCGGCTCCTTCGAGATCGGGGTCGCCGGGAAGATCACCCAGGTCTCGCCCTCGGGCTCCTGAACGGCCTTGCGGCCAACGAGGCCCGAACCGTCGGTGGTGATCACGTCACAGGTACCGGCGATGAAGGCGTCGGTCACCTGGTCGTAGTCCTCGAAGGTGTTGAGGGTGATCGCGAGACCGAGCTCGGCGGCCAGCTCCGAGATGTTGGTCTCGGTGGTGGTGCCGGCGTTGGTGCACACGATGGCGCCGTCGATGTCGGAAACCGGCGAAGCGGAGGTGAATCCGTCGCTCGCGCGGCCCATGAGCTGCTGGCCGTCGTAGTAGGTGGTCGGACCGAAGTCCATGCCGACCTCAGTGTCACGGCTCTGGGTCCAAGTCGAGTTACGCATCAGCACGTCGACCGCGCCGGTCTGAACAGCGGTGAAGCGCTCAGCGGCGGTCAGCGAGGTGAACTCGACAGCGGTCGCGTCACCAAGGACGGCAGCGGCGACCGCGCGGCAGTAGTCGGCGTCGATTCCGTTCATCGAGCCATCGGCATCGGTGTAGGAGAACGCGACGGCGGCGCCGGAGACGCCACAGTTGAGGACGCCACGGGCGAGAACGGCATCGAGGATGCCGCCACCCTGGGTGGCCTCGACCTCGTCGGCCGGCTCATCAGCGGCCGGCTCATCAGCGGCCGGCTCATCAGCGGCCGGCTCATCAGCGGCAGCCGGCTCATCAGCGGCAGCCGGCTCATCAGCGGCGGTGTCGTCGTCGCCACCGCAGGCGCCGACCACGAGGGCCAGAGCCGCGAGGGCGCCGGCGGTGCGCTGCCAGCGGGTGGTTGAACGGATCATAAATTCCTCCTCAATCGGTTGGATCCAAGATTTTGAATCCGACGTTGTTCACGCAGCCGACCCGCGACAGCGGGCTTACAGCGATTTCAGGATGATAACAAGCCCACAGCTGGGTCGCTCTCCGACCGGATGTCGGGGGCGTTAACAACCTGTTCGTGGCCCGACTCGGCGGAACGCGACGAAGGCGCCTCCGACGACTAGACAACTGCCGTGGACATCGCCGTAATCGACGTCAGCGGGCTCGGCGGAGCGCACCACCAACACGTCGTGGAGCGGCTCGTCGAGGCCCACACCACCCTAGGTTTCTCGCAAATCACGGGTCACGGCGTCCCCTCCGCGGTCACCGAGGCGCTCTTCGACGCGTCGCGTCGTTTCCACTCCCTGCCGATCGAGCGAAAGCGAATGGTCGCCCTCGATCACCTGCATCGCGGCTTCATCGAGATCGACACCTCGATCGACCGCCACTCATCGATCGAGACCGCTACCCGCGCGAACCAGAGCGAGTCCTTCATCGTGATGCGCGAGGCCCGACATGACGACCCGGATGTGATCGCCGGGGCACTCCTCGCCGGCCCCAACCAGTGGCCGGACCTGCCCGGATTCCGCGAGTCGGTCGAGGCGTACCAGCACCAGATCGAACCGGTGGCTCGTGCCATCGTCGCGGCTCTCGCCGAGGGGATCGGCGACGACAGGTCCATCGTCGCCGACTTCGACCGGCCGACCACCTGGCTCCGAATGCTCCACTACCCGCCGGTAGCAGCCGACGCCCCACCCGATCTCTACGGGTCGGCTCCCCACATCGATTACGGCGGCATCACACTGCTCGCCCAAGACGCCGTCGGCGGCCTCGAGATCCTCGGCCCAGACGGCTGGCTCGGCGTCGACCCGGTTCCCGGAGCCCTCGTGGTCAACTGCGGACAGATGCTCGAACGGATGAGCAACGGCCGACTGCTGCCGACAGCGCATCGAGTCCACAACCGCGGCGGCCGCGAACGGTGGTCAGCCGCCTACTTCTTCGACCCTCACGTCGACACGGTGGTCGCCCCGGCACCCTGCGCGGTCGATGACACTCACCCACCTCGATTCGAACCCATCGTGTTCGCCGACGTGATCCGCGCGGAGCTCGGAGCGAGCTTCGAGTCGCATGCCGACCTCTTGGGGAACTGACCCAACGATGACCGACTCCCCCGATTCACCGGCCGCCGTCGACCGACCGCGACGACGACTTGGAGATTTCCAACGGCTCTTCACCGCCTCGACCATCTCCAACCTCGGCGACGGGATGGGCCAGATCGCCTATCCGTGGCTGGCTTCGGCAGTCACCCGAAATCCACTGCTCATCGCGCTGATCGTGGTCGCCCAACGGCTCCCCTGGTTGGTGCTCAGCCTTCCGGCCGGAGTGATCACCGACCGCGTTGATCGACGGCGACTCATCATCCGCATGGACCTCACGCGAGGCGCAATCACCGCCGTCGTCGCTGTCGGCGTGATGCTTGGCATCGACTCGCTGCCCGATGCCTCCAACGTGACAGAGGCCGGCTCGACCAGCATCGGCCTGTACCTCATGGTGGTGATCGCCACCCTGCTCCTCGGATGCGCCGAGGTGCTCCGCGACAACGCCGCGCAGACCCTCCTGCCATCGATCGTCGAGAGCGAGGGGCTCGAGCGAGCGAACGGAAGGCTCTGGGCCGCCGAGGCCACGGCCAACCAGTTCGCCGGACCACCACTCGGCTCCCTCCTGCTCGGCCTCTCCTTCGCCCTGCCGTTCGTGATCGACGCCGTCACCTTCCTCGTCGCCGGGGCGCTCATCGCCACCATCGGCGGAACCTTCCGACCGATCACGGAAGCAGACACGGAACGGCGACCCTGGCGGGAGGACCTCCGAGAGGGCATCACCTGGCTGCGCGGTAACCGCGTGCTGTGGCCCATGGCCCTCGTGCTCGGAGCCATGAACGGCACCGACGCCCTCGCCGGAGCCACCCTCGTGATCTTCGCCCAAGAGGTACTCGGCGCAGGGCCCTTCCTGTTCGCGGTGATCGGCACCGGCGGCGCGATCGGCGCGATCGTCGGCGGCTGGTTCGTACCCAACCTCTCGAAACGATTCGGTGGGGGCACGGTGCTCGCCGTCGCCGTGGCCGGGCTCATGATCATCCCGTTCGGCATCGGACTCGCTGGGGCTTGGCCAGTCGTGCTGGTCGGATTCGCGCTGACGGCGATGTTCGGCACCGCCTGGAACGTCGTGACCGTCAGCCTGCGCCAGTCGGTGATCCCGGATCGGCTACTCGGACGAGTCAACAGCGTCTACCGCTTCCTCGCCTGGGGCTCCATCCCGATCGGCGCCGCGATCGGCGGCGTCATCGTCGTACTGCTCGACGGACCATTCGACCGAGAGACCGCGCTTCGAGCACCCTGGATCATCTCCGGCCTCGTGCACATCGCACTCCTCGTCGTGGTGATTCGGCGCCTCTCGACGGCCGCCCTCGACTCGATCCGATCCCCCGAACGGCAGACCTGACACCGATACCGTTCGGCCCGTGGGGCACCGCCGCGACATCGAGGGGCTCCGGGCGCTCGCCGTCATCGCGGTGCTCGCCTACCACGCTGGCGTGCCCTTCACCGGTGGCGGTTTCGTCGGCGTCGACGTCTTCCTCGTCATCTCGGGCTTCCTGATCACCTCGCTCCTCATCCACGAGTGGAACGAATCCGGTCGGATCTCGCTCGCGGGTTTCTACGCGCGGCGAGCCCGGCGACTTCTACCCATCTCGGCGATCGTGCTCGCCGCGACCGCGGCAGCCTCAGTCGTCTGGCTCGAGTCGACTCGACTCGACGAACTCGGCGTCGACATCCTCGCGGCCTCGGGTTTCGCGGTGAACCTCGTGCTCGCTGGGCGCGGCACCGACTATCTCGCCGCGGAACTCGCCCCATCAGCGATCCAGCACTATTGGTCGCTCGCCGTGGAGGAGCAGTTCTACATCCTCTGGCCAGTGCTCCTCCTCCTGGCTCTCACCGGGGGCCGACGCATCGCCACCGTGGCGATCGCGGCCGTGACGATCGCGACTATGACCGCCGCCTCGCTGACCGCGAGCATCATCTGGACCGGATCGCACCCGACCTGGTCGTACTTCGGCCTGCACACCCGAGCCTGGGAACTCGGACTCGGCGCACTTCTCGCGGTCGTCGGCACCACCGCAGCTCGGGTGCCCGACACGATTCGGGCGGCGCTCGGGTGGACCGGTGTCGCCGCAATCGTGGCTTCGATCGGCACCTTCGACCGCGTGGAGCACTTTCCCGGCACCTGGGCACTGCTCCCCGTGGTCGGCACGGTGCTCGCCCTCGCCTCGGGCGACGAGAACCGACTGGGGCCAAGCCGGGTGCTTCGCCTCGGCCCCCTCCAATGGGCAGGATCACGCTCCTACTCGCTCTATCTCTGGCACTGGCCAGCCCTCGTGATCGGTGCCGCCGCCCTCGGCCGCGACCCCGGACCGGGCGCCACCCTCGCTCTCATCGGCCTCACCGTCGTCCTCACCGAGACCGGCTATCGACTCGTCGAGAACCCCATCCGCCGCTCACCCCGACTCGCGCGACGCTCAGGGGTGTCGCTCGCCATGGGAGCCGGACTCCTCGCCGCCGGCGCGATCGTCGGAGTGACGATCAGCGCGGTCGACACGACCACACGCACCGGCGTCATTGCCGCCGCCCCCGAACCAATCCCCGCCAGCGACACCAGCACGCCGATCACCGAGGCGACCACCACGACCGAGGCAACCGACGACACAGCCACGGTGATCGCATCCACCAACCCTGAAGCGTCAACCGAACCGGCGCCGACCACCACCGAACCGCCGGCATCCAGCACGACCACCACGGCACCCCCACCGCCCGACACCGCCGACGCCACCGCGATCTCCGCCATCCGAGACGCACTCGACGTCGACACACTCCCCGACAACGTGCGCCCCTCGATCCTCGAGGCCAGCAACGACACCAGTTCGCTCTACGGCACCGGCTGCCACCAATACCTCGAGGAGCGGGCGGCCGAGGGCTGCGTCTTCGGCGACCCCGAGGGCGACCTCACCGTCGCTCTCTGGGGCGACTCACACGCCGCGCAATGGTTCTCCGCCGTCGACCAGATCGCCGAGCGTCGCGGCTGGCGACTCATCGCGATCACCCAGGGCGGCTGCCCAGTGATCGACGTCCTCACGTGGAACCGATCAGGCGACGCCGTGTTCGACCACTGCGGACCCTGGCGCGACAACGTCCTCAACACCTTCGAGGCCGAGGGTGTCGACGCGATCCTGCTCGGCCAGCACTACGGACTGCTCGACGCCGGCACCCGCGCCGCGGTCGGCGCCGCCGTCTGGGAGGAGCAACTGCCGCTCCTGCTCGACCGGCTGGAGGGTCTCGACGTCGAGATGACACCGATCCTGCTCATCGACTCGCCCGATCCCCCCGACGACGTGCCGACCTGCCTCGCCGAGCACCCCACCGAGATCTCGCTCTGTGAACCCCGCGCCCCAGGCAACACCGAGCGCGCCGTCGCTCAGGTCATCCGATCAGTCGCCGCCGATCGCGGTCTTGGCGCCATCGACCCGCGCCCCTGGCTCTGCGTCGACGACCGTTGCCCAGTCGTGGTCGGCGACATCCTCGTCTACCGAGACAGCCACCACCTGTCCGACACCTTCGTCACCTGGTTCACCCCAGTGCTCGACGCCGAACTCGGCCCCTACATCGATTCGCTTCGCGCCCGCTGAGGCGCGTTCACGCAGCGGCGACCATGACGCCGGCGAGCACGGCGCGGGCCGACCATCCGACCGTTCGCACCCAGTTCCCCGCCACCAACGACGACACCACCTCGCGGAGCGCTTCGGTCGAGTTCTCCTCCACGAGCCGCGCGTGACGCGGCACCTGCACCAGCACCGTGCTGAGCAACACCACCGCCAGCAACACCCCGGAGATGAACGGCAACCAACGGCTCACATCCGCCGGCGGATCGACGAAGAGCCAAATCGCCGTGACACCCTCTACGAGCATCGCGGGACCCACCACCCGCGCCGTTCGAGGCTGGTTCTCGCGCGCGTAACCAGCCGACGCCTCAGCGGGAACGGCGGCGAACAGCGGGTAGTGCACGACCTGCACGAACCAGATGACTCCGGTCATGTAGGCGGCGGCGACGAGATGGACGATCGCGACCGTCACGTCGACTCCGACCGCCAAGCATCCCGGAGGCCACGCATGCCGATCACCTCGAACTCCGCCGACTCCAACCACGACGTCCACTGCGGATCGGAGAAAACTCGATACTCGTCGGTGCGCACATGGTGCTGATCTGGCTCGATCTCCTCGATCTCCCCCGGACCGGGCCGACAGGGATGGAAGGCGCAATAGACGAGCTCGTCATCGGCCGACGCGAGCATCGCCGGATAGTCGGGCTCCGTCCCCCGAGCCCGCGAGAAGTCGGTCTCCAACACCCGATCAAACACCGGCATGCCGGCCGACGTCGCCTGAGCGACGAACTCGGCGAACACCTCCTCGCTGACCCCAGCGAGATGCTTATTCGGACCGTAAGCCGAGAGCGTGGCCGTCAACAGGACAGGCAGGCGGTACTCCACGCCGAGAGCCACATAGCGAGCGCAAAACTCGGGAGCTAACGACGAGCCCATATGAGCGTCCAGGTGCGTCACATCGACGCCGGCCGCGAGGGCCCGATCGATCTGGGCCCGCCACTCCCCTTCGACCGCGTCCGGGTGAGCGTGTTCTCGCACTGCCGCCACCCGACGCCACATGTAGCCATCGGCATCCACCATGCCGGCCGCCTCCGAGCGATCGGTCAGCGGCGCCCAGCGGTAGTGGTCCTGCTCGGCGTTCAAGGTGAGATGGACGCCGAGATCGAGCCCGGGATCTCCCGCAGCCCACTCGAGCACCTCCGACGACCACGGACACGGCACCATCACCGAACCCGCCGATACCGCTCCCGAACGTGACAACTCAGCGAAGGCGACGTTGGCTCCGTGACACATTCCGACGTCATCGACATGGACCACGACCCGCTGCGAGGACATGAGGCGATGGTAACGAGGGTGACACGGGCCGGGTCTACGCTCCGGCCATGGTGCGCGTCGGCCTCATCGGAACCAGTTGGTGGGCCGAGGCCATGTATCTCCCCGCCCTCGCCGACCACCCCTACGGTCGCATCACCGCGATCTGCGGACGCGATGTCGACAAAGCCGCCCGCGTCGCCGCCGAGTGGGATGTGCCCGAGGTGTACGCCTCACCCGAGGAGCTCTTCGACCACGTCGACGCGGTGATCGTCGCCTCGTCGAACGCGAGTCACCACCCCATCGCCCTCGCCGCGATGGAGCGCGACCTCCACGTGCTCTGCGAGAAACCGCTCGGCCTCGACGCCGCCCAAGCAAACGAGCTCGCCGCCGCCGCCGAACGCCACAGCGCGATCACCATGACGCCGTTCACCTACCGATTCATGCCGATGGCCCGCCAGCTACGCCACCACATCGACAACGGCTACATCGGCACGCCCTTCCACCTAGCAGCCCGCTACTACACCGGCTTCGCTCGCGACGGCGAGTACGCCTGGCGGTTCGACCTCGGGGAATCGGGCTCGGGCGTGCTCGGCGATATCGGCAGCCACTGGATCGACCTCGCCACCTACCTCCTCGGAGACATCGCCGAGGTCGGCTGCGTTACCAACGCGACCGTCGCACGCGAACCCCGACCCGACGGCCTCCCCTACGAAGCCGGAGAGGACGTCGCGCTCACCACCCTCCGATTTACCAACGGCGCGATCGGCCACCTGATCGTGAGCGCCGTCTGCTGGGAGGGGACACCCTTCAACCAGACCCACCACGTCGAGGTGCACGGAAGCGGCGGAACCCTCTACGCCCTCAATGACTGGGACACGGTGCAAGAGGTGCGTGGCCTCCGAGCCGGCGAGACCGGACCTGCGCGCCCCCTCGACCGACCCGGCGACATCTGGGACGGGCTGCGCACCGGAACCGTGCACGACACCTACCGAGATGTCTTCCGTTCAACTGAGGCGATGACGCGCGGGTGGGTGACCGCGGTACACCTCGGCGAGCCGATCCAGCCCGACATCCCCCACGGAGCCCACATCCAACGGATCGTCGACACCGCGCTGCGGAGCGCCGCCGATGGCGGCCGGCTGCTTCCCGTCGAGAACACCGAGACGGCCTGAGATGTCGGTTCATCACTTCAACGCCGACGCCGATCCAGAGGAGATCCGTCGCCGCCTCGACACCGACGGCTGCGCCATCATCGACGACCTCGCCAACCCCGCCCTCCTCGATGCCCTCGCCGACCAAGTCGCCCCCTACGTCGACGGCTCGGCGACCGGCCGAGACGACTACGACGGCCGCCACACCCGTCGCACCGGAGCGCTGATCGCGCGCTGCCCCGCCGCCCGGCCCCTCGTGGCCGATCCGCTGGTGGTCGACGTCGTCGGTCGCTTCCTCGATCGCGCCTCGACCTTCCAGTTGCACCTCACACAACTCATCACGATCGAGCCCGGTGAAACCGCCCAAAAGCCCCACCGCGACCAGATGGCATTCGACAACTTCGACTTCCCCGTCGACTACCACGTGCAGTGCAACACCATGTGGGCGCTCACCGACTTCACCGCCGAGAACGGCGCCACCCATCTGTTCCCGGGATCGTCAGGCGTCGATGACGAGACGGGTCTCGCTCTCGAGGAGGCCCGGGCCGAGATGCGCCGAGGGAGCGTGCTTCTCTACGACGGCAAGGTGCTCCACGGAGGCGGAGCCAACACCACCGCCACCGTGCGCCAGGGAGTCAACATCACGTACGCCGTCGGCTGGGTCCGCCAAGAGGAGAACCAATACCTCGCCTGCCCACCCGAGGTCGCGCGAGAACTCGACGACGACCTCCTCCGGATCATGGGCTATCGACAAGGGGCCTTCGCCCTCGGCTACGTCGGCGACCAGACCGACCCGCTGGCCGCGCTCCGCGGCCGCGCCGACAAGGTGCTCACCGTCGGACAATTCGCCGAGACGAGCACCAACTACCGCGAGTTCGCTTCGGACCTCCCAGCCGACTGACCGGTCAAAGCTGGACAGTGCGGCCGATCGAAGCGACTCCCTAACCTGAGCGCCGATGAGCGACGCCCTCCACACCGCAAACGAGCACGAAACCTGGTGGCGGAACGCCGTCGTCTATCAGGTGTACCCGCGATCGTTCGCCGATGCGAACGGCGATGGCACCGGTGATGTCGCGGGCATCATCAGCCGCCTCGACCACCTCGCGACCCTCGGTGTGGACGCCATCTGGATCAGCCCGTGGTACCCGTCGCCTCTGTTGGACGGCGGCTACGACGTCGTCGACTACCGCGACATCGACCCGCGGTTCGGCACCCTCGACGACGCCCGCCAACTCACCGCCGAAGCCCACGCCCGGGGCATCAAGATCATCGTCGACATCGTTCCCAACCACACATCGAGTGGCCATCGATGGTTTCAAGAGGCCATCGCCTCGCCGATCGGTGCCCCATCGAGGGACCGCTACATCATCCGGTCCGGCAAGGGTCCGGACGGCGCCGAGCCACCGAACAACTGGGTCGCCGTCTTCGGTGGCTCTGCCTGGAGCCGTCTCGACGACGGCGAGTGGTACCTCCATCTCTTCGATGTCAGCCAACCCGATCTTGATTGGAACCACCCCGAGGTGCGCGCCGAGTTCCGCGACATCTTCCGCTTCTGGATCGACCTCGGGGCCGACGGGTTCCGCATCGACGTCGCCCACGGCCTCGTCAAACACCCAGACTTCCCCGATGTTGAGGTGACCGGCACCGTCCTCGAAAGCGAGAACCTCTCCGACGGATCGCACCCGTTCTGGGATCGCGACGGGGTGCACGAGATCATCCGCGAATGGCGCGCCGTGCTCGACGAGGCCGAGGCCGCCGTTGGCCGCGATCTCATGATGGTGGCC
>Ga0222715_10001084_pt1 | contig 26719 bp, 39 predicted proteins | sample C33_9DmetaG_FD_165056 | JGI IMG/M metagenome (GOLD analysis project Ga0222715, IMG submission 165056) | Estuarine water microbial communities from San Francisco Bay, California, United States - C33_9D | ecosystem: Environmental > Aquatic > Marine > Unclassified | place: USA: California...
TCACACTATCTAACTCAGGATTTTCAAATACTTCTGTTGCAAGTATCGAACATTTCACCGCAAACAATACTGTAAGGATCACAAACCTTGCAAACACAACTTACACTGGTTCAATCACACTCACTGCTTCTGATGGTATTTCTACTGGTTTTGATTCTGCAAATGCAATCTTCACTGCGACTATTGAACTTTCTTCAGTATGGGACGAAACAGCATTAAGTATTGGTACATCAAGTACTAATAGTTTAGACAACAGCACTTTCATAGACCGTTCTACCAATGCTTCTACTGTCACAACATCAGGATCACCAATTCAAACTGCATTCCATCCGTATCTGGATAAATGGAGTGTGGAGTTTGATTCAATGACTTCAAGAGTTGCCCTTTCATCGGGAAGTGATGCCGATTTTGGAATCGGCACTAATGATTTCTCGTATGAGGGTTGGTTTTATGTTGATAGCCTTACTGGGTTTACTACCTACTCTACTGGTTTTGGTTTGGGTGCAAACACCGCAAATGCTAACACATTACGTTTAATTCTACGAGATGGTGGAGCTAGTAATTACATAGTAGGTTATTTTGTAACCACTAGAGTACTACTCAGTTCAACAACTTTTGAGACTGGTCAGTGGAATCATATTGCAATTTGTCGATCAGGTAGTACTATGTCGATGTTTTATAACGGCACACGAATTGCTACCGCAACATATACAACAGACATCAATAGTGGAAATGCTTGTAATGCTTATGTTGGTCACACTGGAACTAATACTGAAGGATTCTTAGGTAACGTATCAAACGTAAGATTTGTTAATGGATCTTCTGCCTATGATGCAACATCCACATCAATAACTGTGCCGACAGAACCGTTAACTGCTATCACCAATACAAAATTGTTAACTTGTCAATCTAATCGTTTTATCGATAATTCACCATCAGCACATGTTTTAGGAGTAGCAGTTGACCCATTAGTTTCTGCCTTCAACCCATTTGGTCAAGACTCTGAGTATGACGTTGGCGCGAATAAAGGGTCTGTTGACCTTGATGGTGACTACTTAACCTTATCAAGTTCTGATGTCGGAAGTTTGGGAACCGCAGATTATACTGTGCAGTTTTGGATTTATAAACGAGGCACTACAAACGATTGTATTTTAGATCTCAGAGGTGGAGATCTTAGTCATGGTGTATCTGTAGAAATGGATACAAAGGTAACCGTTTTTTATGGTGGTACACCGTTCCAAGATACCGGATCTTTTAATAACTATGCGTGGAATCACATTGCAATTTGTCGATCATCTGGAACATTAAAAGGATTCATTAACGGTTCACAGATATTTTCAGTTTCTGATACTAATAATAGAAACAGTACAAATTACACCTCAAAGGTTGGTGTTAATTATTCAAATGCACAACCGACTGATGCCCTTTTATCAGATATTAAAGTGACACACACTGCTGAATATACATCAGCATTCACACCACCAACATCTCCACTTGGAAATACCAATGCAAAATTATACCTTCCAATGGACAACGTAGGTATCTTTGATAAGACAGGGAATCACACTCTGACAGTCGTTGGAGACACTGCTACCTCAACAACTCAGACTAAGTTTGCTGACACTGCGATGTATTTTGATGGGAATGGGGATTATATTACCACACAATTAATTACTGGTGCGGGTGATTTTACAGTAGAAGGGTGGGTGTATTTCAGTAATGTTTCTTCTAACCACTCATTATTTTCTCTCGGCAATAACAGACAATTTTATTTTAGAAACAGTAGTTCTAATATGGCAGTTTATGGTGTTAGTGGAGGAACTCAACAATTTACTGGTGCCGTTCCTTCAGCATCAACGTGGTATCATTTTGCTTTCACTAGAACCGGAAGTACAATTACTTTATGGTGGAACGGAACATCTGCGGGAACAGCAACTGCAACAGATGATATGTCTGGACTAATGACAATAGGTGGATATGCAGGTGGTGGAACTGATCCTATGTTTGGATACATAGAAAATTTACAGGTATTAGACACTGTTAAGTACACTTCAAACTTTACAGCACCTACTGCTGAACAAGGCAGAGCATATCAAGCAGAATCTTAAAATAACATAAATATTTGCACACTTCTTGCACAGTAGTAAGGAGTGTCAAAATTCTGATACAGACTGGTATCTTTACGGAATAGAGACACATGGCAGAACAAAAATCAACCAAGTTCATCTATGAACAACCAGACATTAATTTGTTTGATCTGTTGGAGTCTCGTCGCGTGGAAGCACAAGAGCAATACGAAACATTACACAAAAGGATCGGATCATTGCGTGACGAACTTTACGAAGAAGTAGCATCATCTCACAGAGAGATCATGAAAGAAATCAAAGAGATGAAAGAAGAATCGAAAGCACATCACGACAAGATGGACGAACGACTATCAGAACTTGAAAGGTGGAAGTGGGTCGTTGTTGGTGGTGCTTGTATTATTGGTTTCTTTATCGCACACATGGACATCGGTTCATTCTTCTCTTGACAAAGTAATATATTCGTCATATAATGGATGAATGAGCAATTTTATTGATGTCAAATATTTGAATCTTCTGTCCTCTCAGTTAGGACAGTTTAAACGCAAGAATGATAACCTCTACAACTTTCGTTGTCCGTTCTGTGGTGACTCGCAGAAAGACAAGACGAAGGCACGAGGTTATGTCTTTCAAAAAGAAGCAGACCTCATCTTTAAGTGCCACAACTGTGGCATCGGTGCAGGTATGTCACACCTCATCAAGCATGTCAACCCAGAGATGCACAAGCAGTTCATGCTTGAGAAATTTGGTGCTCGTGTCAACAAAAAGGTTGACAAGAACGAGGCAGTGGGATACAAAAAGGTTGATATTCGTCGAATGCGGAAACCTCAGTTTCTCAAAGACACTCCTCTGTCTCAGATCAAGAAGGTGTCGCAACTGAAGTTTGACCATCCTGCGAAGCAATACATAGTAAGTAGAAAAATTCCTACGAACCGTCATTCAGAGCTTTTCTACGCACCCAAGTTTTATAAATGGGTTAATGAGTGCATACCAAACAAGTTTCCTAACATCGCAAAGGATGAACCCAGACTTGTAATCCCCTTCATTGATGAGCAGAATCGTCTCATCGGATTCCAAGGCAGAGCATTCGGCAAGTCTCAACCGAAGTACATCACGATCATGTTAGACGAGGATGCGCCAAAGATTTATGGACTGAATCGTGTAGATTGGAGCAAACCAGTGATCATCGTAGAAGGTCCGATTGACTCTATGTTCCTCGACAATGCCGTTGCTATGGCAGGTGCAGATGTCGCACGACTTGATGCGGATGTGGTTTACTGCTATGATAACGAACCTCGTTCGCGAGAGATCGTCCGTAGAATGGAGAAGTCCATCGAGGAAGGAAACGAGATAGTTATCTTCCCAAATGGAATCAAAGAAAAAGATATTAATGACATGATTATGGGTGGTATGGATGTTATGGAAATCCAAGCGATTATAAGTAATAACACCTTTAAAGGATTGTCAGCAAAAGCAAAACTGAGTGAGTGGAGAAAAGTTTGAAAGTTAGATTAGTAAGTTACTCGCAACCTGCGGGTGAGATTGAAGGATTAAATGATGTTCAAGATATGGTTGCGTTTTGTGCTAGGGTATCTAACCCATCGAATCAAAACAATTCAGAGACCTCTTCTAAGTTACTCCAATACTTGGCAAAGCACAAGCATTGGTCACCCTTTGAAATGGCATCTGCTTGCTTAGAGATTGAGACAACACGAGATATCGCACGACAGATTCTGCGACATCGTTCGTTCTCATTCCAAGAGTTCTCGCAACGGTATGCGAATCCAGAGCAAGAGTTTGATGAGATGTTTGTCAGACGCGAGGCACGATTGCAAGACACTAAGAATCGTCAGAACTCTATTGTCACTGACGACATCGAGTTGCAACGTGAGTGGTATCGTATCCAAGGTCGTGTGATGTGGATGGCAGAGAGGGAATACAAGAGAGCAATCAAACTTGGGATTGCAAAAGAGCAAGCAAGATCTCTTCTACCAGAAGGACTCACAACATCCAGACTTTACATGAACGGTACGATTCGTTCGTGGATTCATTACATTGAATTGAGGGCATCAAACGGCACTCAGAAAGAACACATTGAAATAGCAAAAGCATGTGCAGAGGCAATCGCAAAGATTTATCCTCAAGCACTTGATCTGATATAATAAGGAAAATACATGGCGAAGAAACAGCATCTTGGGATCAAGATTGATCTGTCTAAAGATGAAGTCCTGTCTGATCAGGCACTCAAACTCTTAGTTGATTACTACTGTCGTGAAGATGAAGCATCACCACAACATGCATTCGCACGAGCTGCGGTTGCGTACTCGTATGGAGACTTGGAGTTGGCACAGCGTATCTACAATGCGGTATCAAATGGATGGTTTATGTATGCATCACCAGTGCTCTCAAACGCACCTCTATCAAAAGAAAAAGTTAAGGCACTACCTATCTCTTGCTTTTTAACTTATGTGCCAGATTCATTAGAAGGACTTATAGATCACTCTGCGGAACTTAGATGGTTGTCCGTTAAAGGTGGTGGTGTCGGTGGACATTGGTCTGACATTCGTGCAGTCTCAGACAAAGCACCCGGACCAATGCCGTTTCTACACACGGTTGATGCAGATATGACTGCTTACCGTCAAGGTAGAACTCGTAAAGGTTCTTATGCCGCATATATGGATATAGATCATCCAGACATCATTGAGTTTATTAATATGCGAGTACCGACAGGAGATGTCAATCGTAAGTGTTTGAACTTGCACCATGCAATCAATATTACTGATGATTTTATGGAAGCAGTCCACAATAACGAAGATTGGAACTTACTAGATCCTAATGATAGATCTGTTCGTGACACAACAAAAGCACGTAAACTATGGGAAGTGATTCTTGAAACACGTTATCGTACAGGAGAACCGTATCTTAACTTTATTGACACCGCAAACCGTGCGATGCCAGAAACACAGAAGGCACTAGGACTAAAGATTCGCGGTTCGAACTTATGTAATGAAATTCACCTTGCGACAAATGAAGATCGTAGTGCTGTCTGCTGTTTGTCGTCTGTTAATTTGGAGAAATATGATGAATGGAAAGATACTACACTTATTGCTGATCTTGTCCAGTTTCTTGATAACGTCTTGCAGTTCTTCATTGACCATGCAGGGGACGAAATTCAACGGGCACGTTACTCTGCGACACGGGAACGGTCTTTGGGTCTCGGCGCCATGGGATTCCACTCGTACCTCCAAAAACACAGAGTAGCATTTGAATCTGATGAAGCAAGAGATGTGAATAATGCAATCTTTAAAGACATACAGGACAGAGCAATTGAAGAAACTATACGTCTCGGAAAGGAAAAGGGCGAGGCACCGGACATGGAAGGTACTGGTCGTCGTAACGCACATCTTCTTGCTATTGCTCCTAATGCTAACTCAAGTCTTATAGGTGATACATCACCATCGATTGAACCTTGGAAAGCAAATGCATTTACCTCTCGTACGCGCGCGGGTTCGCATCTAAGGAAAAATATATACCTAGAAGAAGAATTAATAAAGGTAGGAAAAAATACCGAAGAGGTATGGTCTTCTATCATTACTAACGGTGGATCAGTTCAACATTTGGACTTTTTAGATGATCACATAAAAGCAGTGTTCAAAACTGCAATTGAAATTAACCAAGATTGGGTAGTATACCTTGGTGGGTCTCGTCAAAAATACTTGTGTCAGGGACAGTCACTCAATGTGTTCTTCCCTGCAGGTGCAAGCAAGGCATACCTACATAAGGTGCATTATAATGCATGGAAGTATGGTTGCAAAGGTATGTACTACCTACGCACCGAAACATCAAATCGAGCGGAGAATGTTGCACAGAAGATCGAAAGAGATCGTCTGGTAGAATTCTCTGAAACACAATCACAAGAAGAGTGCGTAGCATGTCAGGGGTAAATATGGAAGTAACAGTATATTCAAAGTCGGGGTGTCCTTTCTGCGTCAAAGCAAAGGAGTGGTTTGACGGTCATGGTTTTACATATACAGAAAATGTATTGGATGAAGAAGAACAACGACTAGCATTTTATCAGAAATTGAATGGTAATAAGGAAGAGATTACAAAAGGCACAGAAGAACGTCGAGTCAATTCTATGCCACAAATTTTTATCGATGATAAACGCATTGGTGGTTATGATGATTTGATGTCACGAGCAGACGATATTTTGAAGAAAAAGTCTGGTGGTCTCACAAAATTCTCTGCGACATACAAACCATTCCATTATCCTTGGGCAGTGGAGATTACAACTCGTCACGAAAAGGCACACTGGATTGAAGATGAGATTGATCTATCAGAAGATGTCACTGATTGGAAAGGTGGTAAGATGACTGCAGTCGAAAAGGATTATGTGACAAACATTTTGCGTTTGTTCACACAGTCAGATGTTGCGGTAGGACAGAACTACTACGATCAGTTCATTCCTAAGTTCAAGAACAACGAAGTGCGTAACATGCTTGGTTCGTTCGCAGCTCGTGAAGGTATTCATCAACGTGCATACGCACTGCTGAACGAGACACTTGGATTGCCAGAGTCAGAGTATCATAAGTTTCTTGAGTACACAGAGATGGTAGACAAGATCGATTTCATCATGGAAGCAGATCCGTCAACTCAAAGGGGACTGGGATTGTGTCTTGCGAAGTCTGTATTCAATGAAGGTGTTGCACTGTTCGCATCGTTCGTGATGTTATTGAACTTCCAACGTTTCGGAAAGATGAAAGGTATGGGTAAGGTTGTCGAGTGGTCGATTCGTGATGAGTCAATGCATGTTGAAGGAAACTCTAAATTATTCCGTTCTTTCTGCAAGGAGCATCCACGAATTGTTGATGATGAGTTTAAGAGTGAGATTTATGTAATGTCACGTAAGGCAGTAGAACTTGAAGACAAGTTCATTGACCTTGCATATGAAATGGGAGACATCGAAGGACTGAGTAAAGAGGATGTGAAGACTTACATTCGTTACATTACAGACCGTCGTCTACTCCAACTTGGACTGAAGTCAAACTTCCATGTTCGTGAAAATCCACTGCCTTGGTTGGAGTGGGTATTGAATGGTGCGGATCACACCAACTTTTTTGAGAATCGAGTGACTGAGTATGAAGTAGCAGGTTTGACAGGAAGTTGGGATGACGCATATGCCGCATGAAGTTAAACATAGAGTTAAATGAAAAAGATCTTAAAAAACTGTATAAACTATATACTATCATAGAACTGTTTTTGCAAGGAAAATTAATGTCAAAATCAATCTACGAACTCAACTGTGAACATTGTGGTAATGAGTGGGAGTTGTCCTATATATTAGAGGATGACTCAGATGAACCTCTCTACTGCCCATTTTGCGGGTGTGATGTAGACTTGTCAGATGTGGAGGATGAGTCATTTGACGATGACTTAGACTTTGACATTGACGAGTTGGATTTTGAAAAAAATTGATTACGATAACCCTTGGATATACAAAGACGAACCCTTTACCTCAGAAGACATTGGAGAGAATATTGGGTTCGTCTATTTACTTACAGACCCGAATGGTAAGAAATATGTGGGCAAGAAACTATTCGTATCTAGGCGAAAGTTACCGCCCCTAAAAGGAAAGACTCGCAGACGCACTAAGATTAGCGAATCGGATTGGAAGATATACTATGGATCAAGTGAAGAAGTGCAAACCCTTGTTGAGTCCGATATTCACTTTCAAAGAGAGATACTTCACTTATGCAAGACTAAGGGTGAGTTATCATATATGGAACTCAAAGAACAAGTCGAGCGAGAAGTTCTATTGCGCTCAGATTACTTTAATGGTATAATACAAGTCAAGATACATGCATCTCATGTGAGGAATCTAAAACAAGATGAAGATTAGTGAATTTGAAAATATTAAAAAATATAAATTTAGTCCAGAGGATGAAAATACAAACGATATACGATTGAGGGAGTTAGATGATCTGGCAAAGTATCTACCCAGTTGGGGACTCAATGTTGAACTTGGTGTGTATAACGGTGTCACTATTGGTTGCTTGGCAACTGCTAGACCAGAACTAGAGTTTCATGGTTTCGATTCCTTTGAAGGGTTACCCGAAGATTGGGACATGGGTCAGAAGAATGTAAAAGCAGAAGCATTTGATCGTAAAGGCGAATTACCAGAGGTTCCAGAAAATGTTAAATTATATAAAGGATGGTTTAATGAAACCCTCCCTCCTTTCCTCACTGAGGCACTTTCTCCCATTTCTTTTCTTCATGTGGACTGCGACATTTATAGTAGCACTGATTACTCACTGAACCTATTGAATGATCGGATCGTGCCCGGTACGATTATTCGTTTCGATGAATTGTCGTGTTGGAGATGGGTGTTTAATGAAGCATCACCGAAAGGAAAAGCGAATCGTGTAATGTACACTACATGGAAAGATCATGAATGGAAAGCAATGAATGAGTGGTTAGAGAAATATGATCGCAAAGTAGTTCCTATTTCGCGCAACTGGTTCCAAGGAGCAACCGTAATAGTAACTCAATGATTATATCGCATAAGCATAAGTTTGTTTTCCTTAAAACAAGAAAGACCGCAGGTTCCACACTAGAGAAACTCTTGTTCCCTTACTTGGGACCAAAGGATGTCTGCACTGGTTCACCTCGTGACGACACTCCTCGTATCAATACATCTTTAGAAGATGGTCATGTATCGTGGGATGAAATTCAATCATTGTATCCAAACGAGTTTCGAGATTACTTCAAGTTCACCATCGAACGCAATCCGTGGGACAAGGTAGTTAGTGCATACTATTGGCACAAGATTGCCAAAAAAAATCTTTTTGGATCAATGTCATTCGAAGAATATGTTACAACACGTGATGCAGTTTTTGTATTAATTCCGTCGATAGATCCTGATCAAGACAATCTTTTTTTGGGATTTAAAGAAAGATTGCCAACCGATTGGTTGCGATACGCAGATCGACAAGATGTTAATCAGATGAATATCGTATACAAGTATGAAGAAATGGATACGATGTATGAAGATTTAAATCAACGATTCGGACTTGACATCAAGAATTGGAAAAATACCAGACTTAAAAGTGACACTCGCAAGATACTCGACTATCGCAAACTATATACTAATGTTACCATCGATGTGGTGGCAGAGACATTCGCAAAAGAAATCAAAACATTTGGATACACATATGAGTGAAACGATTGAACTATTCGTTGGGTGTGCGCCTAATGGTGAAGACGCAGAGTCGCAAATGGTATTGGAGTATACTGCGAGGAAACATTCGTCGCTCCCTATCAACATTCACTGGATGAAGCACAGCACTGATCCTAAGTCGTTTTGGTATGGTTGGAAGTCAGAGACTTGGGCAACTCCGTTCAGTGGGTTCCGTTGGGGCATTCCAGAGTTCTGTGGATTCAAAGGTCAAGCAATCTACATGGACTCCGACATGATTATTATGCATGATCTCGCAGAACTCTGGAACGAACCGTGGAACGACACTGCTATTATCATGGGTAAAGGTGGATGGCGTTTCTGCGTATCGAAGTGGAACTGTGGTCGTGCTCGTATGGTATTGCCTGATGTGAATCAGATTCGTAATGCACCATATGCACACCAACAACTCGCACATGGACTACCACAGCATCCGCATCTTGAGCAAATCTTTGATCGTCAATGGAATAACTTTGATGGTGAGAATGATTCACTTGACGACATCAAGATTTTGCATTATACTGATATGAGTACGCAGATGCATTTCAAATACGCAATTCCTCGATTAGAAGAAAGTGGTAGAAAGCATTGGTATGACGGTGAGATCCGTCCACATCGTCGTCAAGATGTACAAGATTTATTTGATCAGATGTATGGTGAAGCATTAGATGCAATGTACTTACCACAAGCATACGAATCAAAGCAGTGGATCGCATACCAGAAAGAGTCGCAGAAAGGTTATCGTGCGGCAAACGGATTTGATGTAACACAAGGTGAATAATGACTGATAATTTTTATGGTGAAGTCCCCGTAGGGCAAGTATTTTTTTCTGCTTGTGATGCTAAATATTTTAAAAAGTTTGCTCCTGCCTTTGTGAGTAGTATCGGTGCGAACAGTAGAAAAAATATTCATATTCATGTGATCAACCCAGACGAAGAGGTGTTTGCGTTAGCATGTTATCTCAACTCTTGTGTAAGTCAACAAGTCACATACACATTTCAAGATACTGATCTATCAGAATTCTCCGATGAAGAAAAACGAGCACTCTATGCGTCGTTGCGATTTTTACTCGCACCTTTCCTACTTGAAGACGCAGATGCATTGTTGATTCTAGACATTGACTGTATGGTAATGAAGAACTTTGAGTTCCCTGCTTGTCCCGTTGGATACTTCCCAAGAGAACCATTAGAAGGAACCGTGGGTTGGGAAGCAGAGGGAACTAAGTGCGCCGCAGGATGTGTGTTTCTTGATCGATCCGCACTCAATGTCGCCAATGCGATTTCAGAAACTTTGAGTGAATTGGAAGTGCGTTGGTTTAATGATCAAATTGCATTGAATCATGTGATGACTCAAGTCCCAGAAGATTTTGTTCATAAGTTCGACAGTGAATTTATGGACTGGGAGTTCAAGGAAGGTACTGCTATCTGGACAGGTAAAGGTCAACGAAAATATGACAACGAAACCTATGTTACCAAACAGCACGAGTATCACGACGAGATCATGAACAACGAGTATGAAAAGGTGATCCTTGCACCACGATTGGACATCCCCTTTAAACGGTTTGATGGGTCTTTTAGTGCGGGGTCGGTGGACGAACCAATTCGTGAACACTGGAAAAATTTTATTAATCAAAAACGAGAAGAAGGATTTGAACAAATCATGTCGCCTCGTTGGATGTTCAACTCAAAAATTGAAAAGTATTTTCCAAACGCAAAAGAACTTTTAGTTCCTCATGTAGAACAGCATAACTGGAACGGTGGATCTAATGCGTACTTCTATATGCAAACTGTGTTTCCGTGGTTGTTTACTGTTGATCCATTAGGATGGGCAGGTGGAGCATCATACATCGAATCATTTGATCCGAATGCAGAATATAGTGATGATGCATATTATATGATGAAAGAAAAGTTGGGAGAGGGCAAGTTTGGTCATCTTCAATCAGATAAAACGCCGTGGCATTTGATCGAAAAGGATAATTACATTGTTGTTCCTTTACAGTTACCGCACGACGAAACAATCAAGTACCACTCTGATTTTAGTGTAGAACACTTTGTAACCCAGTTATGTCATATGGCAAACACGAGAGACGACATTCCTCAAATTGTCTTCAAGGGACACCCAGTAAATTTTACATCAATGGCACCTCTCAAAGATATTATCGAAGGTGGATTTAAAAACGTTTTGTATGTTGCCGATGCAAACTTTAATGAGTTGGTAAAGAACGCTCAAGCAATGTTTGTTTTAAATGGTGGTAGTGGACAAGAGGCAATGTTGCATGGCATTCCAGTTGTATGTTTTGGTCGGTGTGATTACGCACCTGCAGTGATTAAAGGGGACATTGATGATCCTGATCAAGCATTTGAAATGATGATGTATGACGATCATGCTGAACGAATTGAGATGTATAAGAGATGGTACGATTGGTACATAAACAAAGTAGTAATTGACACGAATAAAACTTGACGCACTGCACAAGTTAAGGTATACTAATGTATAAATAAACCGTTACCACAAGTAACCATTATTAACCTTGACTTGGAGAACCAAATGATCAACACCACAAGTGTATATCAAACTACCTGCACAGTATGTGTAGCAATCAGAGACTTTTTTGTTCGTATCTATGATGCGTTTATCGAAGCACGAAGACTTCAGGCGGCAATGCAGACTGCACAGCATCTGAAGGCACACAACAGAGATTACCGTCACATGTCCCTTGGTGATATTGTGAATCAAATCATGGAACAGAAATGATCTCACTACTCATCGTTTTTCTGATGATATTTGAGACCACGTTCATGGATGCACAAGCAAAGTACAGATCTGTACTTGACGCAGAGACGCACAGGAGATTCGGAGAACATGTTTCCGTATACAGACGAAGAGTATGAGTGGTTTTTCGGACCACAGAAGTAACTAAATAAGTGCATGATTAGAAATATTTTCATTGCATTATTTACGGCATGGTTATCTCACATGCTGATCGTGGCACTCATGGGAATATTCTATGATGTTCGTGAACTCAAAGAAGCACTGGGAGGGAATAGCACCCTCCCGATTTTCCTCCCCACATTAGCAATCTGTCTAATGTATCTTATCTATCATACAATCAAAACTCATAAAAAAATACAATCAAAAAACTCTTGACCTAATCCTCAAACTCTGTATAATAGGTACTGTAGTCCTTGAGAGGTATTGATTATGATTTGTCCAGTTTATAAGTTTGAAGCACACTTCACCAAAGGTATGATGAAGGGCATGGTTATGCCACAAGAAATGACATTCACAGGCGAAGCAGAAGCATTCGATTGGGCATGTCGTGTGAATGATAACCATCGCATCGGTCACTGTGACTATTGGGTTTGCAATTTAGAACCAAATGGTTTTAAGGAGTTTGAAGATGTCAGAGTTTAAGGGAATGGTTGAAGTAACTGAAAAGTTGTTTGAATATCTAGATACGTTCACTGTTAACAGTGGTCGTGAGACTGCTCGTCAGATTATTTGGGACACATTGAGAAAAGATGCTATTGAGAATAAGATGCGTCAACTCCGTGCTCAGAATGTCTATGAGCAAGGTGCAAAAAAATATTATGCTAAATACGGTACTCAGAATGAATTCTAATATTGCAAAGTGGATAGCATCTGTATTGTTTTTAACTGCCGCAGTATTGCTATCTTCTAACAATGAGATAAGCAAGTATGGAATGATTCTGTTTTTGATTGGTCATATCATGCTGACTTTTGTCTTTTGTAAGTACAAAGACAACCCAATGATATTCCAAAACGCAGTATTCATTACTGTTGATGTATATGGTATTTACAACTGGTGGATAGTCTAAATGAGCGAGATCGATGTGAGCAACGAAATACACGAGAAGTTCGAAGGTTCTACTATGTCCAAGGCAGGCCGTCTTGCAATGGAACTCGCTCAAGAAAAGAAACGTCTCGCTCAAGAACTCGCAGAACTCCAAGCAGAAGCAGAGGACTTGCGTCCTACCACTCCTACTGGTACAATCGACTACTATGCTAAATGGGGAGCAACATTCCTTGCTGTCATTGGCATTTTCCTCATGCAAGCAGATGTACCATTCTATGGTAAGGTTTGCTATCTACTATCCTCGATTGGATGGGTTTATGTTGGTTCGGTGTGGAACGACAGAGCAATTTTGTTAGGAAGTGCAATCACTGCAACTGCAACTGCTATGAACCTTATGAAGTATTTCGTCTAAGTGCTTGATTTTTAAGCGCATAAAAATGTGAAAAAATACGAAAAAAAGCGCATAAAAGTGTTGACTCTATTCCCCATTGTGGTATTCTATACATGTTGATTGAGAAGAGAGATAGATTATGAATTTTAACGATATGATGAAACTTGCAGAACGCGGACATGAGTTCATTCGATACATGAAAGATTTCTACTGTTTAGAGACTGACGGTATCTACGGTGAAGAGTTCCAGTTCACTGAAGAAGAGATCGTTGACGGTATCAACGAATATCTCAAGAACGAACAAGCAAAGAAAGATATTATGAAGTACGGTGCTGACACTGTTGATCGTGAAGCAGTCCGTGACATTATTTTGACAATGCGAGGTGAAGCATAATGACTTTATTACAACACATTGAGTCTTTGAATGCTCAAGCACAGAAGTGGATGGATGCCAACCCCGGCGATTGGTGTTCTATGTGGACTACCGATCTTGACCATTGGGCAGAGATGGGTGTCTTCACTGCTGACGATTTTATTCGTCACAACCTGATCGCTAGTATCAGTGATGCATCTAAGGATCTTTTTGGATTCAGGATGCGTATGGATTGGGACTCTATGACTACTGATGATCTTCAGAAGGAATACGATTCCATCTGTGAATCTTTGCGTTATGAGTTCGAACGTGAACAAGAGTGGGAGGCAGAACGTCTTGAAGAAGAACGCATTGCCGCTCAGGGATTGCAACTTGATTGCGAACCACTCCCTTATGAAGAGTATGCTTATTTGGAGACTGTATAATGAGAGTTGATAATCAAGAGATTCTGAACACGCTGAAAGATGCGGTTCAGTTTTTGGATTCTTCTGAGATTGCACAGACCAATGTTGGTATCAGTGCGTATGGTAGGGCATTGCGTATTCAGCGTTTGATCAATGCGATTGAGGCAGAGGTTGCCGAAGAAGATGCATACATAGATATGATGGCAGAACGTTTGGGATATTGATATGATTTATTTGCTTGGCATCCTTACTGGGTTTAGTATAATTTGGTTCTGGGAGATTTTTTCTCCATATGTTTGTTAACTTTGTAAAATATTATGATTCAAGTTTTTGACAATCTTCTAGAGATAAATGTTGCTGATCAAATAGAGGAAAGCATCAAGAATTCCAGTTGGAACAGTTACTGGAATTATGGAAGAATAACAAAGGATTCGTGGAACTGGCATAATCCTGTAGGAAATGATCGAAGAAACATGGGAGAAAATTCCACTAGACTGGAAAATCTCACTCCCAATCAAAGAATATTATGGGAATCGATTAGTGAAAAAATTCTAGAAATTCATCCAGTAAAACATAAGATGGAACGTTTGTATATGAATGCTCATACTTATGGTCAAGATGGATATATTCATACTGATGATGGATCAATAACTGCAATTTATTATCCTTTCAAGTGGAACATTGCCCACGAAGGAGGAACATCATTTTATAACGAAGAAAAAAATGATTGTATTTTCTACTCATCAAATAAATTTAATCGTTTAGTTTTATTTGACGCAAAGATTCCTCACCGAGCGATGCCTGTGACAAGAGACTGTAATGAACTGCGATGCGTTGTTGTGTTCAAAACTTCAGTAGATGTGAATGATATGAGCTATTTAAAATGGTACAATGAAAAATAATTTTGACGGTCTAACTGGTGAGCATAGTTGTTCTGGGAAATGGAAAGTCACGGACATCGATCAATATATTAAACTTAAAGACCTGATCCCTTTACTGCAAACTAAAACACCACAAGATATCGATCACTCCAAAATTGCTTGGAAGTGTATGGACGCTCCTCATCTAAAAATAGATGAAAGGTTCAGTCAATGCGATATCGAAGTTCCGGGAATTTTAGCAGAGGGAGTAATTAATCCTTTTAACAAACCTTATCGGATGATTGATGGATCTCATCGAATGGCAAAAATGATTTTAAATACATGGATTTCGAAATCACATTTTTATATACTCACTCCTCAAGAATTTTATTCTGTTTTAAGAGACGATCATGAAAAAATACGTAATTAATTTAAAACGAAGACCAGACAGAAAACAATTTTTCACTCGCAAAAATCCCCATCTAAACGAAGTATTTTTTATTGATGCCGTCGACGGGCATGAAATCGATCATGATACACTTATTCGCAGTGGATTTGATACAAATCGTTTATGGAGAGATCCATTTAGAAATAGAAAATTGACTCATGGTGAAATCGGTTGTTTTTTATCTCATGCAAAAGCATGGGAAGTGTGTCGAAATCTCAATGAACCGATTATTGTATTTGAGGATGATGTAATTTGTTGTGTATTAGATGAAGACTACTTGATATCTCTTACCTCTGATCATCAATTAATTTATCTAGGAAGGAATGAAAATGAACCAGATAAGGTTGTATCAATTGATGACAAATTAGAAATACCTGCGTATCCATATAATGCACACGCATATGTGATCACTCCAAAAGGAGCTAATCTTTTACTTAATTCTGGAATACTGCAACAAATTATTCCAGTAGATGAATATTTGCCAATAGCTATTCCAAAGTTAAATGCAATTGCATTCAAAGAAGACCTCGCAATTCAGGAGTCTAGATTAAATTTAGGAACTGATATTGAACCTAATCTTGAAGAAAATTGGTTTATTGATTTCAAGGTGCATCCAATTACAGTAGGCACTGATCGAAAAAAGTGTGTGCAGTTAAATTCTTCTGCAATGAATCATAATGTCTATCCAAAAAATTTGGGAGTCAATGTTGATTGGAAAGGAACCGATATGTCAAGTCTCGGTGGTGGAATGAAAATTAATCTATTGAGAGATTACATTAAAGATTTGCCTGATCATGATGTAATTCTATTTACTGATGCATATGATGTAATGTATGATCGAGACTTGGAAACCATTACGAGACGATTCATTGGGTTTAAAACTAAATCTCTTTTTTCTGCAGAAACAAGTTGCTGGCCTGACGAATCTTTAAAAGATGAATATCCAGAGTCAGAAACACCATATCGATTTTTGAACAGTGGAACATTTATCACTGAGGTTGGACAACTAAAATCTTTGCTACAAGATCCAATTGAAGATTATGAAGACGATCAACTGTACTACACTCGAAAGTTTTTATCGAACGAATTTGATATGAAACTTGATTATGAAGGGTATATTTTTCAGACGAATGAACCCCAAGTTCAAGTCCAAAACGAAAGCATTTATAATCCAAGAACAAGGGTTTTTAGTTGCATTTATCACGGCAACGGTGGTAATGTTGAAAAAAATAAATTTGATTCTTTGTACAATATTTTGTATCCAAAGTCACCTGATTTGTTCATTCCTTGCTATGACAATTTTGATATCCTCGAAAAGGATATGATCGTGATAAACTTTATGACGCAATCGCAGTGCGAAGATTTAATTGATCTTGCAGATAAACATGGGGGATGGGAACCTCATCCTGATGATAAGTTTCCTGCTCAAGAGATTCGATTAAAAGAACTTGGTCTGTGGGAAGAATGCGAAACACATTGGAAGAAACATATATTTCCATCAGTAGAAAGATATTGGTCACCCATGAAGATGTATGGTTTACGAGAAGCATTCGTGATGAGATACGCACTTGATACGCAAGTTAGTTTATCCAATCATTGTGATGCAAGTATGGTCACTGGTTCTGTTAAACTAAACGATGACTATGAAGGTGCAAATCTCTACTATCACAGACAAAATGTAACGAATAAAGATGTCCCAGTTGGTAGATGCATACTTTTTCCGGGACAGGTGACACATGGTCACGAGTGTCAAGAATTAAAATCTGGGGTAAAATATAGTCTTACAATGTGGACACAGAGATATAATGGTGACCTATTGTAATCTTGCATACTGTGTGTTATAATTAGATAAAATTAACTGGAGTTGTTATGGGTTTAACTATTATCGAAGATCATGAAGTTCAATCTACTATGAACAAAGATGGAACATGGAACAAAGCACAAGGTGGAACAGAGTTGATGAATCAAGCACTTTACGAAAGAGTGGATAATGATTTATTAGAACAGTTCAATATTATTAAATCACGCGTCCGTGATGTATCATCCGATAAACAAAATATTCTGTGGTTACACGATCTCTGGGCAGATCCAGAAGCACAGCATCTAAAAGAACCTGATTCAAGATCGAGATTTGCACGATTAGTTTTTGTGTCTAATTGGCAGTTGGGCACATACAATATGGGACTTGGTGTTCCATATAAAGAGTCGATTGTTCTTAAAAATGCGATTGATCCGATTCCGTATAAAGAAAAACCTGATGATCAGATTCGTTTAATCTATCATACGACACCACATCGTGGATTGCAGATACTAGTGCCAGTGATTGAAAAGTTGGCAGAGACTCATGGGGATAGTATTCATCTTGACATTTATTCATCCTTTGAAGCATATGGTTGGAAAGAAAGAGACGAACCGTTCCTTGATTTATTTGAAGCCGCAAAAAATCATCCAAATATGACCTATCACGGATTCCAACCAAACGATGTTGTCCGAGAAGCATTACAAAACGCACACATCTTTGCGTTTCCATCAATTTGGCAAGAGACTTCTTGTATTGCGGCAATCGAAGCAATGAGTGCGGGGTGTGAAGTGGTGTGTCCTAATCTTGCGGCATTACCAGAAACCACTAGTGGATTTGCAACCATGTATCAGTTTAATGAGGATATAAATCAACACGCAAATGTGTTTGCTAATGTTCTGCATAATTCCATCATTAGGCATCGCGATGAGGACAATCAGAAAAAGTTATTGTTCCAGAAAAATTATGTTGACAACTTTTATAATTGGGAAGTTCGTGCGGCTGAATGGACAGGTTTATTACAAGGGTTATCTGGATATAAAAGGTAATGAAAATATATGTATGTAAGACTTGGTAGATTTGCAAACGAAGATGATCCCGAAGATTTTGAACGGGATCAAGATATTGTTATTCATTTTTATGATACTTGGAGCATGGATCATACATTAGCACTTCTCATCGTGCCGATGCTCAAGCAACTCAAAAAAACAAAGCATGGTGCACCAAATGTAGATTGCATCGATGTTCCTATGAAACTACAACCAACGCAATTAGAAGTCGTTCGGTATCGTGAAGAAGGTGTGACAGATAAAAACTTTTTTAAACGATGGGACTATGTAATCGATGAGATGATTTGGGCATTTGAGCAGATCGTTGCTGATGACGACGAGAAACCATTCTATGATCATTCTGAGATTAGTCCAGAAGACTCAATGGAAGAGTCGGTGAAGAAACTGAAGGTTGATCGTGAAGGATTAGACAATCACAATAAAAGAATAGAAAATGGATTAAAAATATTTGGAAAATACTACAGAAATCTCTGGGATTAAATTATGGCAGTAAAAAAATATCGTAAAAAACGTCAGATGACAGAAGAGCAACGGCAAGCAGCTTCAGAACGTCTTGCAAAGGCACGTGAAAAAAGACTACTCGAAAATCCACCGCAGTACAAAAACATTCACCCATCAGTTATTGCACTCACAGAAGACGATGACTTAAATATGGTCAACGTCAAGAAGTGGATTAAAACACAACGGGAGTTGGCATCCAAATACAAACGTGAAGATAAACAAGGTGTCAAAGGTGCTCTTGCCAAGTCTATTCAGTGTGAGAACTACGCACGTAATATGCAGAACTACCTTGAGAATGGTGTGTGGTTGGACATGTATTGGGGAGAGTATCAACAGAACCAAATGGGATATGTGTGCAAAACAATGGCGTATGACCTTGATGGCAGTCCTAAACGTTCACACGGAGTGTTCTATCCCGACATTAACAAAGTGTGGGGGGTTGACACAGAATCCGTTGAGTGATACTATATATTAGTAATGGATAAAAGTGTGAGAAAACACAATGATTTTATTAGACCTTAATCAGGTTATGATTGCGAACCTTATGGTTCAAATACAAGGGGGGAAAGTAGACTTACAAGAAGATTTAGTTCGGCACATGGTACTCAACAGTATTCGTTTATATCGTAAAAAATTTGAAGAATACGGTGAGTTAGTAATCTGTGCAGATGATAAGAACTATTGGCGTAAGGATGTCTTTCCCTATTATAAAGCACACCGCAAAGAAGATCGAGAGAAGTCAGACCTTGATTGGAAAAAAATATTTGATATTCTAAACAAGGTAAAACAAGAGATAAAGGAAGTTTTTCCTTATCGTGTTCTTCAAGTCTCTCGTGCAGAAGCAGACGATATTATTGGTACACTCACCAATAAATATGGTGTTTATCTAAATAATCAGAGTACAGAAAAAATTCTAATCCTATCAGGGGACAAAGATTTTGGTCAACTGCAAAAATATATGAATGTGGAACAGTTTAGTCCGGTTACCAAAAGATGGATTCGTGTAAATGATGCAAGACGTTTTTTGAGAGAGCATATTATGAAAGGAGATCGAGGAGACGGTATTCCAAATTTTCTATCCCACGATTCATGTATCATTACAAAAGAACGACAGAAGCCTCTGGCATCAAGTAAAATTGATGTTTGGGTTGATCAAGAACCGGAGAAATTTTGCACTGAAGAAATGTTACGTAACTACAAACGTAATGAGCAATTGGTCGATTTAGATTTTGTTCCAGATAATATTAGGAGTGAAATTATTAAGCAGTATGAAGAATACTCAATTCCAAATCGGAAACAATTGTTAAATTATTTTATTAAAAACAAACTCAAGTTATTAACTGAACACATAGGTGATTTTTAGTGGCATATAAAAAATTTGATACTATTTTTCGTGAAGTAGAAAAAGCATCAAAAAAAGCAGATAAGATTCGTATCTTACACGAGAATAGTAGTCCTACTTTGAAAGCAATTTTAGGATATACATATGACCCCACTCTAGAGTGGTTACTTCCAGATGGCATACCTCCACACAAACCATTGGAAGAAGTTCAAGATGCAGGAATAACTTTAGGTACTGCATCTCGTCAATTTTATCTTTTCGTCAGGGGTAATACCGATACTCAGAAAAACCTCAAGCAAGTTCGAAGAGAACAACTTTTTATTCAGTTGTTAGAGTCGGTAGATCCTGATGAAGTAAAAATCTTATTGGGCATGAAAGAACGTAAATTGCCATATAAGGGGGTAACTCGAAAGTTGGTAGCAGAAGCATTTCCAAACTTATCGAGGAACTGGTTTTAATAAAGATAAGAGTCTAATATGGGTAAGATCAAAAAATCTTTTAAAGAGTATTCCGAAGACTATGATGGCATTCGGAAAAGGCCTCTTAAAAAAGAGTCGCGTCACAATTATAAAACGCATTTAATAGATGCAATTGAGTCTCAGGACTGGGACGAATTAGAGGATGAACTAAATGAACAAAGCCGCATTTATCGTAGGTAATGGTGTAAGTCGTAATTCTATTGACTTAAATGATCTGGCAGGACAAGCACCAATCTATGGATGCAATGCATTGTATCGAGACTTTGATAAATGGGACTATCTTGTATCCATAGATCAAGGTATGGTGTCAGAAATTCGTAATGCACAAGGTTTATATGGAAACGGTATAGTAATTGTACCTCCAGAAGAACAGCATTATGAACCTCGTGAATATAGCCCACATCGTCGTCGTAATAATGCAGGTATGGTTGCGATGGATACTGCAATCAAACGAGGATTCAATGTTCTGTATTTGTTGGGAATTGATTTTGTTTTAGAGGGTAACATATCAACCGATAATGTTTACAAGGACACTCAAAACTATGGACCAGAGACTCACGCGACTCAAGATGATAATTTTTATCGAATGAAATATTTTGAATGGTTTGTTCGCAAAAATAACGATGTAAAATTTATATTTGTTATACCAGAAGATTATCGAGTTCGTGCTATTGACTCGGGTAATGTATTGACGATGGCATCAGATATTTTTAAAACGAAATTGAAATAAATAGTAATTCACACCCACAAAAAGGAGAGGCATAATGCCAATCGAATGGGCAATCATTTTTCTCGGCACAATTGCAGGATGCGTATACTTTTCGTATCAAGCAGGAATTAAAGAAGGCGTAGAAGTCGCAACTCAACTAACACTAGTTCATCTTGAAGGTGAGGGGTTGATTCATATTGATAATGATGGTAATATTAAGTCTGGCAAACGTAAAAAAATGGTTGGAGATATGATCGATGAGTGCGATGGGAAGTAAAGTATTTGATGTCCAAGAAGACATCATTGAGTTGATGAATAGTGGTAAGACCGTTGAGGAAATGAAAGAAATCATCGAAGAGACTCACGGTTCGTTGTATGTTGAGTTGGTTGAAGAGGTCGTCTTAAATGGTTGATAAGTACACATTCCGTCGAGAGTTCACAGACGTTTATGGTCAAACCAAAACAGTAGAGCACACAATTCAATGCGATACTCTCAATGAAATCCTAGAAGACTTTCTATATTTTTTAAATGGTTGTTCGTTTTCCTATGTCAAAGATTTGATCTTTGTAAAAGAAGACGGACAAGAAGTATCGGTAATGGATTGGGACTCGGACATTTATAATAACATCGATACGGTTGAAGACCTTCAATCAGAGTTAGATTTCTTGGAAGCAAAAACAGATGGTTGTTAGACTTTAGTCTATTAGACCAAAAAGTTCTTGACCCCTCCAACCAGTGTGGTATTATAACCATATTGATTGAGAGGGGTTTTTTATGGAATATACACAGAACTACTACGATGTGATTTTGATGGGCGGTGTTCTTGTTGCCGCAATCGTTTATTTGGCAGTAAAAGGTGAATTAGGAAAGTGGTAAAACAGGGTAAGTTGACAAAGGTCTGGCATCGGAATCCATTGGTGATACGAAACACAATGTTTTTCTTTGATGACCTGTTCCCCATGATCGCGCATGTCGAACCAGAGATGGTTTGCATTTTGCCTGAGTGGGTTGATCGTGTCAAAGAGGTGATACCATTTCATGTGACTACCAAGCATGGTAAGGAGATTAAAGTATGAAAGCAACAGCAAAGAATAATGTGAGTCAACCTTGGCAGATCGACATTCTGAAAGAGGTTACTGAAGGTTTCCCACAGAACTATTATTATGTCACTAAGAACCGCACGAAGTTAGTTGCGTTCTATCCAGAGGGTGACAAAGATGCGTTTCAGATTCTCAAAAACCCAATGACATTTAGCACTCGATATCGTCAGTTTGAGTTAGTAGCAAAAGGGATGAACGGTCTGTGAGTGACAAAGACCCCTACACAGACGCAATCACTTGGGTGTGTGAGTATTACAATATCACCAAAGAAGAATGCGTCGAGCATTATTGGGATGAGGTAGAATCAATGATGTCTATCCTTCCGTTATTAACGATAAACAAATACAATGAAGAAAAGTGAAAAAAGTTGTTGACCTTTTCGTCCAGTTTGATATACTACCCATATTGATTGAGAGAGGTAATATTATGTTGAAATATGAAAATCTTGCAGAAGTGGGTATGGTTATCCGTGGTTATGACTTCTTTGGTTCTAAGGGTGCTTACATCGAAGGTAAAGTGATCGCAAAGGGTGAGATCGTTGTCGATGGTCGTTATCATTTTGACGGTTACACCATCATGGTTGAGAAAGATGGTGCTGAGTTCGGTCGTGAGGGTGAAGAAGCATACATCCCGTTTGAGACTAGCATGGACTACGATGGTCGTGTCGAGTTGATCGACACTTGTGATAACGATGCTGAGTATAACTTGGCAGTTCAGATGATGCAGGAGGTTGCGTAATGTTGCCTAAAGATTATATTTCAATGATGTATTGCGAGTTTGACGATGGAGAGGTTCTCTACTACAAACCGCATACAGTCAGTCTGCTTGAGTTTCTTGATGTTAGACAACTCTATCGTGTCGAACTTCCAAAGGATGCGATTGAGTTGAGAAACTCAAACAAAGATTGCCCCAACATGTATTGGGGATATGGTTGGATAGAACCAGAAGGAGACTTGTGTGTTTGATTATTATTTGGGTTATTATGACGGGCAGTTCGTTGCAAAAGTTGCCGCACTGTCTGAGCAAAGTGCAATAGACAAGATTGCACAATTCGTTGGAGTATCTGCATCTGCGTACTCCGGTAAAGCAAGACGATTAGTTTCGGTGGTGAAAGTATGAGTAATGTAGAGTTGTACTGCAAAGTACAGAATGTGATCATGGGTTGTCGAACACAAGAACAGTTTACAATCGCAAAGAATTATGTTAGACTTGCAGAGAGAGTCCTTCCTCACGAGTGGTGTATGGATGTGATTCAGTTAGTATTAGCAAAAGAAAGGGAGTTACTTGTACGATGAGCGGGTATACAAATGTTAGAACTGCACAAGGTGATCCACGAGTTGACTATGCGTATATTGCATCAAGCACCGAATCAAAAGACTATGATCCAGAATACAACAAGTTGTCAATGTGGGATCAGTTAGGTAAAATCCTTGACTCACAAGACAATCCATTTCCTCGTGATGATGTTCTCTGTGATGACGAAGTGCGAGTCAGTGGCATCACACCAAAAGACTGTATTGACATTCGCAATCTCGCATTGCAGTTTGAGAAGACAGAGGTTCGCTTAGAGTTCCTCAAACGTTTACAGATGTCAAAGAATCTGAAAGAGGTTTTGGATTATGTCCGATCTCAGTAAGATTCCGACAGAACAACTATTGTATGAATTGTATGATAGAATGGATGACAATTTATACGCACCTGAAAGAAAATTTGATCCGTACCTAGATAGTATTGATCGTTTAGAAAAGCAGACGTTATGTCAAAATCTACGTCTGGTTTATGAGGACTATAAAGATGTGGATTCTGATCCTAGTGGTACTGACCAGTAACGGAGAACTCGTCGCATATGAACAGGGGATGTATGATTCTTGGAATGAATGTCATACATATAAGAAAGCATTGGTTGAAGAGTTAGGCAGTGCTTACAGAGCAACGTGTTTGGAGTGGTAGTGTGGAATTTGAAGCAGGATTAATTTGTTGCTTGTTTATCTTGTGGATGATGGTAAAAAGTGAGGATGACAATGAGTAAGTATGTAATGGTCGATACGGTATCAATGTTTCGTATGCGGTATGTAATAGAAGTGCCTGATGGCATTGGCGAAGAGATGATCTTTAAAGATGGCACACGGTCGTTTCCAACCACACCAGAAGAGTATGCGTCTGATACAGTAGTCTGCGAAGAAGCAAAAGAGTTTACACAAGAACATATTGGTGAGAACATTGTATCGATTCGCGAAGTGACTCTTGAAGAAGCAATCGCACAGTACCGTAAAGACGAACCTATGCTTGGTGAAGCATGGGATGATGAGGTGATTATCAAAAATACGATCACTCCTATTGGATGGAAAAATGCAGACGAATGAACATGGATACTGCCCAAACTGTGGTAAGGACTTTGATGACACACTCATCTGGGATAGTTTCTTTGATCGGTACGGTGATGTTGACAAAGCAGATGAAGCGGCGGCATCATTCGGTGCAACACGAGAACATGGTAGGTGGGGATTAAAGGTTGGCATTTACAGTATGGATGAAGACTGCACAACTCATTGGAGGTGTCCAGATTGTAAGCATGAGTGGGGAAGAGAATGAATGAAAAGAAGTATCAGTTGATGGTAGACCCAACCCCCGCAGGTTGGGCATATGGGTTTCCTCGTGCATTACCAGAGGAAGCAGTGATGTGCGGTGGAAAGGCATATGATTTGTATATCAACCCAAGTTTTGATTTGGCAAAGTGGGTAGTCGAACAAGGGTATCCAGAAGAAAGTTTTCAGTATTATAGATTGTATCCCCAAGAGATGAAAGAATATGTTTATCCGGGGAGCGATCCACAAGAATGATTTATTGGTATGACTACATTTGGTTTTTTGGATTGATGTCGATTCCTGCGATTGGAATATTGTTATTAGAGATTTTTACTGATGATGTTTAGAAATTATTGCTATGAGAAATGGCAACAGTATCAAGAAGAGACTTGCGAATTTATGAGAGGCAAAGGGTACAATCATGAGTGCTTGGAGTATCCTGAGTATATTGCAAAACATAAATGGTGGTTAAAACGGTTGTATCGTGCTGAGTACAAAACATTACAGAAGAAGTGGGCACCTGATTATGTCCGATGTATTTCCTCCAATTTATGAGTCTGCAAGAGTCAACACTCGGTACGATCCTGTTCCTAGAACGGAAGTGAACTCATATAAATTATATCGAGTGTTCAATGATAAACAAATAATTGACAATATAGTGTTGACAACCTATGACAGAAGTGGTAGTCTAAAGACTGTAATTAACACATCACAGATGGTAGATTATTTCGCATGAACGTATTTTACTTAGATAAAAATCCTAAAGTGTGTGCAGAGATGCACTGCGACAAGCACGTAGTCAAAATGATCATCGAGTACGCACAGTTGCTATCGACTGCACACCGTGTACTTGACGGTACAGAATACATCGATGACTCATCTGGTCGTCGTATCAAACGATGGAAGTTGCCTGATGATCGTGAGGATCATATCTATAAAGCATGCCATGTCAATCACCCGTCTGCGATCTGGACAAGACAGAACAACGGCAACTACACTTGGTTGAATCAGTTGTTTATTGCACTATGTGATGAGTACTCGCATCGATATGGTAAGGAGCATGAGACTGCTCGTAAGTTGAGAGGTAATCTTACACGACTGCCCACAAACATTAAACCAGACTTTTTTGTAGATCCTCCGCAGTGTATGCCATACACTTGTAAAATGCTTAACGCAATCGAGGGGTACAAAAGATACTATATAAGAGAGAAGGCATCTTTTGCCAAATGGACGAACAGACAAATACCAGAGTGGTTTAACAATGCCTCTATATGATTTTTATAATGAGAAGACAGACGAAATAGAAACGCATTCAATGCGTATTTCTAAACTTGAAGAATTCAAAAAAGACAATCCCCATCTGTCTCAAAAAATACTAAACTGCCCATCTACAGTCCGTGGATCAGGAGGATTTAAAAACGATGAAGGTTGGAAAGAAAATCTTGCGCGCATCGCGGAAGCACATCCGACGACTCCTCTCGCAGAAAAGGTCGGAGGAAGAAAATCCAAAGATCTTAAAACCC
>Ga0222715_10001085_pt1 | contig 26710 bp, 34 predicted proteins | sample C33_9DmetaG_FD_165056 | JGI IMG/M metagenome (GOLD analysis project Ga0222715, IMG submission 165056) | Estuarine water microbial communities from San Francisco Bay, California, United States - C33_9D | ecosystem: Environmental > Aquatic > Marine > Unclassified | place: USA: California...
CGGGTTTCATATTGAAGGGCACATTAAGATATTTGACCCTGAAACTAAAGAAGTTTATGTAGATAAACGCAATGCTATTCACTATGAAAACATTAGTGTAGCAATGGCACAAAGTTTGTCAAATCAAGGCGTTGGATGGATTTCAGAAATGAGCTTTGGTAATGGAGGAACAGTAGTTGATCCCACAGGACTCATTACATATCTAACACCAAATACGAATGGTACAGACAGCAGTTTGTACAATCAAACATATACTAAAGTTGTTGATCAAAATTCTGCCACAAATACTGACAACACTAGAAATAAAATGGAAGTCCGTCATGTCACTGGAGCAACATATAGTGATGTTGTTGTAAGTTGTTTGTTAGATTATGGTGAGCCAGAAGGCCAAGAAGCATTTGATAATTCAGTAGATATGGATGGTGAATATGTATTCGATGAACTTGGTTTAAAAGCATCAACAGGAAAGTTGTTAACACATGTTGTATTTCACCCTGTTCAAAAATCATTGAACAGATTGATACAAATTGATTACACAGTTAGAATACAGAGTCTAACTGGATTTACTGAGGTATAATAATGTCGTATAAAGTTTATTTTACAGATGATACACTCCATCCAGAACCATTAGAGATATTTGATAATACTTCAAATGTTGATACAAGTGTAACTATTCCCGGTCGTAACCAAACTGGTTACGGTAAAATTATTGCTGAAAACTTTTTACATCTACTAGAAAATTTTGCTAGTGATGTAGCACCTAGTACTTCACAAGCAGTAATTGGACAACTTTGGTACAACAGCGTTGAAAATAAACTTTTTGTATACGACGGTATAAGTTGGAAAACAACATCAAATATTAGAACAGGTGTAGATGAACCACAAGGTGCCGCACTTGGCGATTTATGGGTCAATACATCAACACAGCAATTATATCTATGGTCTGGGGTTACTTGGGTCTTAGTAGGACCACAGTTTAGTGAAGGAACTAAATCAGGACCGTTAGTTGAAAACTTGTTTGATATTGATAATATTTCTAGAACAGTTATTATATTTTATTCTCAGGATATTCCAGTAACTATTATTTCCAAAGACAGTTTCACACCAAAAGTTGTAATCCAAGGATTCAACAGCATTGAAGCTGGTATTAATATTACAACTAGAACAGATATTTCAGAAGAACAAGTATTTCCAAAACTTATTGGAACAGCTTCGGCGGCCGAAGGTTTAGTTGTAGGCGGCGATACAATTCCTTCAACTAGTTTTATTAGAACAGATGTAATTGGTACAATCCAAAAACAATTTAACATTAGAGACGATGCTGGCTTGTTTGTAGGAACAAATGGCAACATGAACGTTCGTGTTCAAAATGCTAACGCTGTTATCTATAATAGTACACCTGGAGCAAGTATTGATTTACAGTCAAGTAGAACAGGATCGTTTGGTGTTCCGTCTACAGTACTAAGAGTTATTGAAACTAAAGTAGGTATTAATAATCTAAATCCAAGTGAAACGCTTGACATTGTTGGTACTGTTAAATCTACAGGTGATTTAATTATTACATCTGAAACTCAAAGTACAAATTTACAAAGCGGTAGTATTAGAACAGAGGGCGGCCTAAGTGTAGCAAAAAATATTAATGTTGGAGGAGATATAACATTATCTTCTGGATCATTAATTACCAAGTCTATTAAACCATTAACTGGATCTGAAACAATCGGCGAAGCTAATAACAAATATAGCTCAATTTATGCTAATAAGATTATTGCTAATACAGTTGAAGGCACATTAAGTGGAGATATTGACGGTAACTCTAACTCAGCAACATCCTTGAAATCTGCCACAAACTTTAAGATGGAAGGTGATGTTTCTTCAAACGTCATATCCTTTAATGGTACAGGAAACCTAAATAAAACATTCCAAACAGAACTTACATCAGATATTATTTCGACTAAACCTAGCGCAGGTAGTGTTAGTTTAAATGACGAAATTTTATTTTACAGTAGAACAGGCGGACTAAGAAAAGCAACACGAGAAGTTTTCTTAGGGGATGCTAGTGTTCCTATCGGAACAGTAATTCCTTACGCTGGCGATCAAACAAATATACCAGACGGTTACTTGTTATGTGATGGTACAGAATACGAACAATATAGATTTAGAGATCTGTACACAGTAATTGGTGACACCTATAATGATGTACAAGGAAAAGGCAGTTTACAGTCAACAATCGATAGTACAATTCAACCGTCATTCAGAGTACCAGATTTAAGAGGACGTTTTCCATTAGGTAAACAGAACATGAATAGCGGACAAAAAATTCCGCATCCAACAGGGCAGTATGATGCTATTCAAGATCTATCTACACCAAGAGTAGATCAAGCTGAAGCAAGTTTATTAGGTGCTTATAGTGGTGATGATGCTTACGTAATTGAACAATATAATATTCCAGATCACGATCACGATATGAAAGGTCGTACTGGTACAAATACAGTAAGTGGATCACAGTTTTACGCTATAAATGAAGTTTCAACTACACCAAACGATTTTGCCCCAACTACACAAATTGGTGGTACAGGTATAGCAAATACAAGATTAAAATCAGGCACAGTTACTAACGGTGGTCAAAAAATGGGATCAAGTGGTTTAGTTAGAATTGCAAATGAAAACAAACGAACACCTGGACAACCAGATTCACTTGTTGGAAGACCGTTTGGAGTAATGAATCCATATATTACAATGAACTATATTATTAGAAGTGGTCTACCACGAGTTTAACGGAGCAAAGTATAAATGGCATATACAATTAATAGAACAGACGGAACAGCAATAGCAACAGTATCCGACGGGCAAATAGATCAAGCATCAACTGATATTACACTAGTTGGAAAAAACTTTAGTGGATACGGTGAATACATTAATGAAAATCTTGTTAAAATGCTTGAAAACTTTGCTGGTGATTCTCAGCCTTCTGCTCCTCTAACTGGTCAGCTATGGTATGACATTACAGAAAATAGAATAAAAGTTTATTCCGGAAATGAATGGAAGTCTGTTGGAACATCTGCTTTAGCAACAGAAAGACCCTTAGATATTAGTTCAGGAGATTTTTGGTTTAACATCGTTTCAAGACAACTGTATTTTTATGATGGAACAGCAGATTATTTAATTGGTCCTGACTACAAAATTTCTCAAGGAGTAAGTGGTGTAGTTGTAGAGGATATAGAAGATTCAAACGGAAACAATAGAACTATCTCAACAGTTTATGTAGGCGGAGATAGAGTAGGATTTTATAGTAAACAAGAATTTTCGCCACGTGTTGCTATTCCAAATTTTGATCAAGCATCTGTAAAGATTGGTTACAACCCAATCAAACAAACTCACAAGTTTTTAGGTGTAGCAACTAACGCAGAAGCACTAGGTGGTTTAAGTTCTGATATTTTTGCTAAAAAAGATCAAGCAAATGTTTTTACAGAAGAGCTTACTATTCAAACAGCAGGCGGATTAAGATTCGGCGAAGCAACTAATGGACAGCTAGGTTCAGAAGGTGCTGGCGATTTGTTCTTATTGAACACAACAAACAATCAAAAAATTACAGTAAGAGGCAGAAGGAATGGAGCCAACGTTAACTTTATTGTTGTAACTCCAAACGATCCTACTGAGCAAAACAAAGATTCAATTAAACTTAACGATCAACTACCAAACAGCATTGTTAAAATTGGAGGAAGTCTTGTTGTAGACGGAGACTTTACTGTAGCAGGATCTGTTTTAGAAATCCAATCACAGAACGTTCAAGTTGAAGATAAGTTAATTGAACTAGCAGTACCGAGTTCGGGATCGGCCACAGACTTATTAGCCGACGGTGGAGGTATAGCACTAAAAGGAAATACCGATCACACTATTACTTGGGATAATGCTACAGACACGTGGCAATTTTCAGAAAATATTAGTATTCCTGCGTTAAAAGGATATCAAATCAACGGAGCAAATGTTTTATATGATACAGGTAACGGTGTAGAACTTGCCGCGATTGTTAACAGTGCTCCAGGTTTAACCTCTTTTGGTAATCAAATTGAAATGAATGTTGATAATATTACAGTTAACGATAATATTATTAGCAACAACGGTGTTAGTGCTCCTTACTCAAATGGAGATCCAGCTAACCCAACAGACATTAAGATTGAACCGAGAGGTAACATTGTATTAGTAGGAACACCAAATCCTAAAATTACAGGACTTGCTACAACTAATGAAACTAATATTAATCAAACAGCAGAAGCATTTGATAATTTAAGTGTTACAGAAAGGTCTGAAGCAACCACTAAATCTTATGTGACAAATTATGTAAGAAAAAGAAGTATTCCGTTTTCAATGGATATTACGGGTTACTATCCAAACGAAGAAAACCCAATGACAGCAAATGAAATTGCTACTGAACTTTTAAGAATTTGTCCTCCAGCAGAATATGAAGCAGGAACTAGAATACGTATTAGCACGGTAAGATATGTATTAAGCAATATTGATTCAGTATCTCCTACATTAACAACTACTTCGCTGTATGATGTTGTTGGTAGCGAAACACCTAGCGGACCAACAGGAACGTTTGGTGTAATTAGAGAAGTAGACGCTGATACAATAGGTGCTAAGAGACCTCCTAGATTGTATCCTATTAGAGGTATAACAACATATGAGTTAAACACAGGTAAAACTGCTTGGGTAGTTGCGCCTGGAGGCGGATTAGTTGAAGACCAAACAAACCCAACAGATCCTTTAACAGGACTAGTAAACTTTATTAGGCCATAATACGGTAAATATGATATAATGGAAGAGAAAACATGCCATACCAGATAAACAAATTTAACGGAGATCAATTAGTAGTACTACAAGATGGTACATTAGACTCTACTACAAGTATCGGACTTGTTGGTAAAAATTTTGCTGGCTATGGTGAAATTCAAAACGAGAACGCATTATGGATGTTAGAAAATTTTGCTGGAGTTGGTGCTCCGCCAAAAGCTATTAAAGGTCAACTTTGGTATGATTCTAATGTTGATAGAATTAAAGTTTACGATAGTACTAAATGGTTATTGGTAGGCGGAACAGAAGTAACTGCGACCGCTCCAACTTCACCCTCAACAGGCGATACTTGGTTAGAATCAGGTACTAAAAAGTTTCATGTATATGATGGTAATCAGTTTGTATTTGTAGGAGCAGAAGATGTACCTGGATATAATGGTCCTACAAGAGCTATTAGTGCTGAACTAACAGACGATCAAGGTGCTACACATCCTGCTATTAGAATAACAGTGAATGGAACCACTATTGCTATTGTAACAGATAGTCCATATACTGTAAACAACATTCCAGGATTTACAAATTTAGACGCAGGAATAAATTTAAATTCTGCTACTTACCTAAAAGGAGCATTACACGGTAATGCCGATACAGCAACTGCACTTCAAACTCCGAGAAATATTAACGGAGTAGCATTTGATGGAAGTCAAAATATTACAGTTACATCAAGTACTACCAATCCTTTAATTGCTGGAACATTCTTAACAGGAAACAACTTTGATGGTACAAATTCTACCACATGGTCAGTTAATGCTACAGCGAATGATGTAAGCGATACTGTTGTTTCAAGAGATAGCGCAGGCAATTTTAGAGCAAATACAATTACAGCAGATTTAAACGGTAATTCAACAGGAACACATACAGGACCATTAGTTGGGAATGTAACAGGAAATGTAACAGGAACACATACAGGACCAGTAGTTGGAAATGTAACAGGTAATGTTTCAGGTAACGTAACAGGTTTTGTAACAGGTAATGTAACTGGTACATTAGTAGGAAGTATACAAAACACAGATACAAGTGTTGCTTATGATGAAGTTACAAGAACATTCAATGGAACATTAAATGGAAATGCTTCAAGTGCTAATAAACTTACAGCACCAACAACTATTAATAATGTACCGTTTGATGGTAGTGGTCCAATTACAATTCAAGATCTAACTAAACTTCCGCTTTCCGGCGGAATATTGTTAGGTACACTATTATTACATCAAGATCCTACACAAAGTTTACAAGCCGCAACAAAACAGTATGTAGATGCTAGAGATACAGCAACGGAACAAAGCGTACTAGCTCAACTACCTCCTGCTTATACAATTACGTATGGCAATACACAGTATAGCACAACTGGTTTTACAAATCAAGTAGGAAGTTTCAACAACAGTAGAAATAATTTTGATGTATTTCCTCCCGCAGGTAAAACAATGGCAGATCTTATAGCATTTATACCTAGTATTGCTGTAATTCATTATGCCGGCGGTGTTGATGGTAACGATAGTTTAAGATGTATATGGTCTAATCTAGGAGATAGAATTAGAGTTTATGTACAAAACACAGAACAGAGAAGTACACCAGCCGCAAACTGGTTGGCGATTTGGAGTTAATATGTATTACGTTTGTATAGAAAATAGTGAAGTAACATCAATATTAAATTACAGGCCAAATGTGCCTAGCAGTATTGAAGTGGTTGAAATTTCAGATGATAATATGAAATTATTAGAAGCAGGTAACCATTACTTTAATGTTGATACAAAATCAGTAACATCAAAATCCGCTGAAGAACTACAAGAAAAAGCAGATGCTGAAGCAAATATTGAAAACTTAGAATTTTTACGTAGTACTGACTGGAAAGTTCTTAGACACATTAGAGAACAGAAGTTAGGTATTACAACTAGTTTAACTGAAGAACAATATGTTTCTTTAGAAATACAAAGAGAAGACGCCGCAAAGGCAATTAGGTAACGGAGCGAAGGATGCCATATAACGTAAACAGATACAACGGTGTACTACAAACAACAGTACCTGATCAAACAGTCGATACATCATCAACTGACTTAAGATTTGTAGGTAAAAATTACGCAGGATATGGCGAAATCCTAAATGAAAATTTCTTACACTTGCTCGAAAGTTTTAGAGGTGATACTCAACCAAGAAAAAGCATACCTGGACAAATTTGGTATGACGATCTAAATAACAAAATTAAATTTAGAAGTACAGATAATCAGTGGAGAGGACTTGCTATTGCTGATGTAAGCAGTATACCTCCAACTGGACTACAAAATAAAGATGTTGGAAACTTTTGGTATAACTCAACTGCTGGACAGATTAGTGTTTGGAATGGATCTGATTTTGAATTAATTGGTCCAGAAAGAGCAACAGGGTTTTCTGAAACAAAATTAACTTCTGCTGTAATTCGTGATGATAGTAACATTGCTCATGCTATTGTAAAACTTGTAGTTGATAATACAGTAATTGGTGTTATATCCGATGATGATTTTGTTATTGGAACTATTGAAAGTATTACAGGGTTTACAAATATTAAGAAAGGTATTACATTAGTTAATACTGGATCAGACGGTGTTACAACAGGTGATCATAGATTCTGGGGAACAGCCGGAGACACTTTAAGATTTACTGGTTTAGATATTAATAACTTCGTACTAAGAGCACCAGGCGGATCAACTTATGATGATGCTGGCTTAACTGTTGGTACAGATGGCGATTTAAGAATTGCTATTGACAACGGTGACGAAGCAGTTATTGAAAATTCTTTAGGTAATACCGTTAGAGTAAGAGTAAAGACAGGCAATGTAAATGATGACATTGCTATATTTTCAAATGTAGGATTTTTACCAGGTACAAGTAATAGATTTAACATTGGTTCTTCAGGACAACGATACAGAGAAATACATTCAAGAGAAATGTATGCTGATACAATTGAAGGTACTCTTAATGGTAATGTAGTTAGTGATAGTGGTTTAACAATGGTTAACAAACTAACCAACGAGCTAAATGGTACATTGATTGGAGACCTAAAAGGAAATATTTTAGATAGTGCTAACAATTATGTTTATGAAGCCAGCACTAAAACTTTTACCGGTACAAATGCTACAATAACAAATGTAAGCACAGACACTTTGACAGTGGTTAATAGAGTTATAGGAGATGTTAAAGGTGATATATACGCACAAGACGACAGTATTGCGTACAATAATAACACCAAGGACTGGTACGGTACCTTTAACGGTAACGCAGATACCGCTTCAAAACTAGCAGGAACACCACAAATTAATGGAGTTGTGTTCGATGGAAGTCAAAATGTTACAGTAATTGATTCTTCGAGAGTAGCAAAGACTGGTGATACTATGGTTGGTAATTTAACAATTACAGCACAACCTACGCTAAATGATCATGCGGCAACAGTACAGTATGTTAACACAGCAATTAGAAGTAGAACAATTTTCTTAAGTTTAGATACTAGAGGTTTAAACGAAACTACCAATGGGCCAGGATCGGTTGCCAACATGCTTAATACACTAGCACCAGTGAGTAATTTCGAAGTAGGAACAAGAGCTCATGTAGCAAGTACTAGACAGAATGTTTCATCTACAGGAGTATTAACTTATGCTAGTTGGATTGGTTATACATCTGTTAGTGGGGTGAATATCACTACAACAGTTTCTGATCCTACAAGAAATAACAATTTAATTTACGAAGTTAACCAAGCGGGGAATAGTTGGGTATATGTCTCAGGTTAATCTTATAGAAAATTATTGTTCGAATCCAAGCGAAATAGTTGAACTAGCTGAAAAATATTCAGATAAGTTTTCAACAAGAACTGATGGCGATAAGTTTCAATTTAAAACTAAGTATGGAAAAAGTAATATGAAAAGTATGTTTCATATAAACATGCCAGAAGATTTACTTGATACTATTTGGAAAACCATTCCAGAAGATAGAACATTTGTTGAGAGTGTTACTCTTAATAGGTATGATCCTGGTGACTATCTACCACGCCATAAAGATTCAATCGGAAGTTATTGGAAATTTAAATTGATATTCTTACAAAGTGACAAACCTCATTTCAAATGGTACGATAAAGAAGGCAACAGTTACTTAATTGACGAAAAACCAGGAGCAGTTGTTGATATGCCAATTGATTTAGAACATGAGGTAACAGAAATAGGACAAGACGAAAGACCAAAGTACAGTTTAGTACTGGCATGGGGAGCATAATATGGCGATAGAAACTAAAAAATTAATCTTTATGAAGTCCAATGGTGTTCTCGTTGCCATGATGGATAAAGATCAAAGTACAGACTATATTGATACTGAAAAGTTTCAAATTAAAGTAGTTGAAATGGATAACGAAAATGGTGATTATTGGCATGGTGACCACGATACTGGTAGTGTTCAAAGCAAAAGTGACAAGCCAGTTGTAAACGAATCAACTCTTAAGTATAATACTAATATCAAGATACTTCAAGAATATCCTATTCATAAACAACTTAACATTATTATTGAAATGTTAGACGCATCTGATGTGCCTAACACTCCAGAATTTACGGCAATGAAAGCGTTTATTGATGCTGCAAAAGCTAATTTAGATGAAAAAATAACAGCGTACTCAACAAACAGCGATGCTTATACATTTGTGTCAACAGATGATGATAAAGCACAAGCTGAAGCGTTAAAGACGTTTGAATAAATACGTATAGAGCGGGAAAAACATGGCATATCAAGTAGACAAATATAACGGAACATTTTTAGTAAGCGTAGCAGACGGTACTATTGACACTACAACTGATATTAAATTAGTTGGAAGAAACTATAGCGGCTATGGTGAAGTTCAAAATGAAAACTTTTTACATCTACTTGAAAGTTTTTCAAACAGTGTACAACCAGAAAAGCCAATTCAAGGACAAGTTTGGTTTGACACTAACAGTTTAAAATTAAAATTCTACGATGGACAGCGATTTAGAACCGCCAGCGGAGCTGAAATTGGAGCTAGTCCGCCAGTTGGTTTATCACAAGGCGATCTTTGGTTTGATAGTCAAACTAATCAGTTAAGTGCTTGGAATGGATCAAATTTTGTTTTAATTGGTCCACAAAGCGCACCTGGTTTTGGTACTTCACAGATTGTTACAGAGGTTGTTAAAGACAATAATAACACTTCGCATGTAATACTTAGAGCAGTTGTTGGTGGTATTACAACAGCAGTGTTTAGTAATGATGATGATTTTACCCTTAGTAATGATAATACACTAGCTGGTTTCAGTGAAACAGGTCGTCAAATCAAAAAAGGTATTACACTAAACAGTGTTAATGGCACAACTGGTATTAGTGATAGTGCTGGATTTAGATTTTTCGGTACAGCAAGTAACGCAGAAAAATTAGGCGGGCTAGATCAAACACGTTTTGTTAGAACAGACGGTACAGAAGGATTTATAACACAACAATCATTTGCTGATGTTGGCTTTACTGTTGGTAATCCAGTTAAAGCACTTAAAATTTATATTAACAGTGATCAAAATCCAGCACTTGAAAATCAAGTTAATGGTAAAATTGTAATTTCGTCAAGCAATCCAAGTAATTCAACTGATAAATTAGACTTTTTAACATTTAGTAGAGAACAAGCATTTGTTAGTGATACAGATAGTTTCAATACTATATATCCTGGAGCAACCGGGGTAGTTAACTTAGGTTTGGAATCACGTAAATTTAAAAATATTTGGTCAGAAAATTTAAAAGGTGAGTTAGTTGGCGATGTACACGGCAATGTTATAGGAGATGTAACAGGTGACATATACGCTCAGACTAGTCCTACTACAACAATTAAGATTTTTGATCAAGCGACTAGAGAATTTTCAGCACAAAAATTTACAGGACAATTTGTAGGATCGTTAGATGGATTAGCGGCACAATCAGTTACGTCAAATAAGTTAACAAGTTTAGATCCAAGCAGTACACATACTCCTGGTACAGCTACTATTCCTATTAGATCAGCTACAGGAACTATTAGTGCTGTATTGTTTGATGGACAATCAACTGATTCGCAAAGTGTTAATGGTAAAATATTAGATGTTAATAAAACACCTGACACTATTGTTTTACGTAGCGGTGGCGGCGATGTAGACGCTAGATTTTTTAATGGTACAGCAACATCAGCTAGATATGCTGATTTAGCAGAAAAGTATACTACCGATCAAGAGTATCCTATTGGAACTGTAATGATGATAGGAAAAGAATCACATGAAGCAGAGTCGTGTAATGGTGCTGGTTTTCCGATAGGAGTAATATCAGCAGAACCGGCTTACTTAATGAACAGTGATATTGATGGTCAAGCAATTGGTTTGAAAGGACGGGTACCTGTACGTGTAGTTGGTCCAATTTCAAAAGGTCAACCTGTTTACGTAGCAGGCAACGGCGTAGCAAAATATTCTTCAGTATTATTACATTATCAAATGGTAGGCATAGCATTAGAAAGTGATTCTAATGAAAATGAAAAATTAATTGAGTGTGTACTTAAAGTATAAATATACGTATATAACGAGGAATTAGAATGCCAGCACAATTTGATCCAATACTTTATTCGGACTGGGACGCAATACAGAGTATTGTTTATGCTCAGTTAGGACCCCTTCAAGAATTTGCCGGCTCACCTGGAGTATATGTTGAAGGCACAGGGTACGGTCTTCCTACAGCATCTCTATCAAGCAGACCTTATCCTTTTTCAAGAAATATTACACAAATTACATCAGAAGCACAAGCACAAGTAACTTTTGATAGTGCCCACCACTTAGTTACAGGTGAAGTTATATTCTTTACAAGTTTTAGCAATTCATGGGGCGGATTATCAATAGCAAATAATTTTGCTACAGTAAACTCAGTCCTTGATAGCACAAGAGTAATTATAGATTTCAGTACTTTTGGATTTACACCTTGGCAGATTGGTGATACAGCTGAAGCTGTACAATATTATATTAGTGCTAATCAATTTGTTAATCTAAGAGCAGATTTAGCAAAAGTAGTACAGCATATTACCGGAGCACCTCCAGGACCAGGTAATTTTTTACCAGGCGGCGAAGCAACAGATCTTGCTACTCCTGTCAGAGGGGATATTATCTATCATAGTGTATTTGATCCTTATTATAATATTTCTAACAATGTTGACGCTTATAAGTTTATTAACAACGAATTTACAACTGTACAACCTTCTTTACCAGGAAGTGCTATCAATACCGGCGGCTGGAACGGAGTAAGTGATTTTGAAATTGGTATCACATGGTCAGGATCAGACGGATATGATTTTGTACAGTACTTTAACACCGGCGGACTATTAAAACTTGATATGATTAATTTAGACAACAGTGTGGTAGGTAATGCTAATAATGATAATGTGTTTAATCTAAACAGACACTGGAGAGATTTATTGAAAAAAGTCTTTCCTTTATGGGTCGGAGCCAAAGGTAAAACACAAATGGGACTAGCAGGCGACTCTAGAAATATTTCTACATCAGGGGCATTTGATTCTATTGGTGTATACTCAAGTATTTTCCAAGTTTCAGGTACTGCGGTTACTGCTTATGGCAGTGCTTATGATGATCACTCTGTTAATGTTGAAATGAAACAAACAGTTAATCAAAAAAATCTATTCTTTAGAATAACACTTACAGATACTTCATCAACTAACGCATACGCTTCTACAGTAGATGTTGATAGAAACTTTGAGTTAAGTTTCAGATACTCAGTAGGTTCGGTTCCACTAGCATCAGCTCCAAGCAACTATACTATCTCAATCACTAACGGTTGGTAAGAACCAAATATCATAATAGTAGCATATTTTTAGCATAACTAATAGTATATGCTAGGAATAAGTTATGAATAAAGAATCAATCCAAAAAATTATTGATACGTCTGATAAACTTAGAACTTTGAATTTTCAAAAAATTCGAGCAAAGGAAAAGTTTGAAGCTAACTCTATTTTGGGTTATGAAGGTGGTTTATTTAAAGTAGACTCGACCCTAATCTTATATCTAAATTACCTTTTACAAAGCGGTCGTCAAACCGAAACAATATTATTAGATTCTAATCAAAATCCCATTCTAATAAAAGAAGTAAGAAGTTTGCTTGAAGCTGTTCAAGACAAATACTACACAGCTCTTGACATTTATCATAATGATATTAAAGAACTTAATATTTTAAAAAATAGTACCGCTAGATACCTTAACTTGGAGGTATAATGTCAAAAGGATTCCTTTTATTTGCTCACAATAACGATGTTATTGATTATGTTAAATTGGCAAGTATTTGTGCGAAACGAATTAAAAAGCACTATACAAAACCAGTTGCGTTAGTTACTGATATTAATATAGATAGTCCAGACTTTGATTTTGTAATAAACACTAAAATTGATAAATCAAATACTAGAAATTTAAATGGTGTTATTCAATCTTTTCATAATATTTCAAGATTAGATAGTTTTAGACTATCTCCGTTTGATGAGACAATAGTTTTAGATGTAGACTATATTGTTTGTAGCAATATATTAGATCAATATTTTAATAATGATGAAAGTTTTTTAATGGCAGAAGGAGTTTATAATATACATGATTATGAATACTCTGAAATTAAAATGCTTGGTCTAAATATGAAATGGGCAACAACACTGTATTTTAAAAAAGATAATATAGCAGAATCTATTTTTAATCAAGCAAAGTTAATCAAAGAGAATTATAATTTTTACAGAGATTTTTATAAGTTCAATGCTAGTAATTACAGAAATGATTATTCTTTTACAATAGCAGAGCATATAGTAAAAGGTTTAACAAAATCAAATTCATTGCCTAAAATAAACTTTCTTGAACTTCCTACAGACGAAATTATTAGTATAGATGGAGAACGGTTTGTTTGTTCAGTCAATCACAAACCGTCTGTTTTTAAAAATACAGATTTACATTTTTTTAACAAACAAACTATTTTAGATTTTGAAAAGGAACTAGCATGAAAAATTTTGGTTACCTTTTGATAGTAAACAATGATAAAGATAATCTTTATCACAGAATGGCACATGTACTAGCAAGTAGTATTAAAAAAACACAGCCTAAAAATTACGATAATGTTTGTTTGATAACAGATAGAAAAGATTTATCTGATAGCGGATATGTGTTTGATAAAATTATTTTTAATGATGATTATGTTGGTTGGGATCAGCGCAATTATATGGATAAACTAACTCCTTATAAGCATACTATTTGTTTAGATGTTGATATGGTTTTTACAAGAGATATTAGTCATTGGGTTGATTATTTTGTAAGTGATCCAAACGGTTTGTATATTACCAAAAATGTTTTAAAATACAATGGAGATAAACTTACTAATTTAAAATGTCGCCCTGGATACGTAGAAAATAACATTTCTATACTGTACAGTGGATTTACTTATTTTAGTAAAGAATCTAAAATTGTACCTAAATTTTTTAAATTAGTTCATGCTATTACAGAGAATAAAACTACGTTTAAAAACTTATATATGAGTAAAAATTCACCTAAAGAAATAGGAACAGATGAAGCGTTTAGTATAGCATCACATATACTAGATATTGATTATCTAGAGTTATCCTTTCCAAGATTTGTACACCTAAAATCAGAATTACAAGATTATGGACTACAGTCAATATCACGTGATTTAGGATATTATTTAGATAGTAGTGCTAACATAACTATTGGAAACTATGCTCAGTATGATATTATACATTATTCTGAAAAAGATTTTCCTATATCAAATATTCAACAAGTATACAAAGAATTGTTTTTAAAAGGTATTAAACATGTATAAAATCTTTTATGATAACAATGGAAATATTTCTCAATACACTAAAGTAATGTTACATGATGTAGAAGGTTTTACATCAGCTATTGTGCCAGAAAGTTATACACATATATTTGATTCTGTGTCAAACGGAGATTTTAGTTTAAACAAGTATAAAGTAGACATCAACAACAAAGAATTTGATCTTATTGATCAACATCCGGCCAAACCTGTTGAAGATTATTTTTCAAACAAACTAGTTGAAATTAGATATGCTAGTATAGATCCAACGTTATCAATAAAGATTAAAAGTATTAATTCTAGGCCTCATATTGTAGTTAATAGCAAACATAAGCAAGAAAGAAAATTTGATATATTGTTGACAAGGAAAAATAATGTAAATTTTTTATATCAAACCTTTAGTTGTGAAACAAATAAAACAAATACATTTTTAATTGATCAACTAGATTATAGACATGTATTTGATAACAATTTTTCTTTATATTATAAAAAGATATTTGATACAGCAGGATATGTAATAGAATGAAAATACAAGACACAGATATAATTTTTATCAGCTATGACGAACCAAATGCTGAAGAAAATTGGGCGAAACTTAAAAATATTGTTCCATGGGCAAAGCGTGTACATGGAGTTAAAGGTAGCGATAATGCTCATAAAGAAGCCGCAAGGATTTGTGATACAGAATGGTTTGTCGGAGTTGATGGTGATAATATTATCGATCCAAAATTTTTAGAAATAGAAATAAAAGATATTCCTAATATTAACTGCTACAGTTGGTGTGGAAAGAATAATATTAATAATTTAATGTATGGTAACGGCGGCTTAAAAGTTTGGAACAAGCAGTTTGTTTTACACATGAAAACACACGAAGCATCAGACAGTGATAGAGCTCAAGTAGACTTTTGTTGGGAAAAAGGATATCAAAATTTTCCAGAATCATTTAGTACAACTGTAATTAATGCCACTCCTCATCAAGCATGGAGAGCTGGGTTTCGCGAAGGTGTTAAAATGCTAACAGTACAAGGTATTCTACCATCGGCTGATAAATTAAAAGAACAAGCACATTGGCAAAACTTACATAGATTAAGAGTTTGGTCGTCTATTGGAAGTCACACTATAAACGGAAACTATGCTATACTTGGTGCTAGAATGGGCACGGACATGGCATATAGTGATTGGAATTATATTAATGTTAGAGACTTCTCTGAACTAGATAACATATATGAAAAAAATGTAAAAGGAATGAATGAATCTGATGCTGTTTATACTATTAAAGAATTAGGAAAACAGATTAGACAAAAGCTAGGCTTACATTGGGCATATTTTGATAGTGAACAAAGTTTACATATGATAGAGTTATATGAAGAAGCCGTCGATCTAGGTAAGACATATTATAACAAGGAAAAGATATGGACAAGTGGTTCCTAGTTTACGACGATCCTTTTGCTAAACAAAATTTTGAAAAAGCAAAAAGCAAGTTAGAAACTTTACAAAAAGTCGTTACAGCAGATGGAATACACGATAGTCATAAACTATGTGCGAATAAAAGTTTAACTAATAGATTTTTGGTATTAGATGCTGATTGTGATATTTTAGAAAGTTTCTCATACACACATTTTTTAAATGAGCTTAGTACTGAAAAGAAAGTTTTTGTGTTCAGAGCTATAAATCCTATTAATGATTTAATTTATGGCCATGGCGGAATAAAAGTTTTTGATAAGAGGCTGTTTGTAAACAATCAAGGAGTAGATATGACTACTGCTTTTGATATTGTTCCAGTTAATTATGTTACAAACATACACAAATTTAACAGTACAGCTTTTCATACATGGCGTACAGCTTTTAGAGAATGCGTCAAGTTAGCCAGCGGAACTGTAAAGTTAAAAAATGTTAAAGATGATGAATATAGATTAACTACATGGTGTGAAAAGTTTAATGATGTAGAGTATGCTGAATATGCTAAACTAGGTGCGTTAGCTGGTAGAGAATACGGATATAAAAATAAAGAACTACATAACATAAACAACTTTAATTGGTTGAAAGAAAAATTTAAGGATGTGTCATAATGTTTTGGAAACCAGATCCAAATAAAAAATATAAAAAAATTGCCACAAAGATTGGAAAAGGTTTTTGTTCAGCAAAGTGGAATCATGTAAGCATACACTTACATACAGGTGACAATCATAGTTGCTATCATCCTAGTATGCATAAAGTTAGTTTAGATGAATTAAAAGAAAATCCAAGCGCATTACATAATAGCAAATATAAAAAAGAACAACGCAAAATGATGTTAAACGACGAGCGTCCGCCCGAGTGTAGCTATTGTTGGGCATTAGAAGATTCTGGCTCACTTAGTGACAGACATTTTAGAAGTGCCGAGTTTGAAGAAATGGAGAAAGGCACAGTAGATAAATTAAAATCCATGCCGTGGGATGCTGATGTGGCTCCTAAATATTTAGAAGTTAATTTTGGTAATGAATGCCAAATGAAATGTAGTTACTGTACTCCTAGTATTAGTAGTGCTTGGGAAAACGAATTTAATAAGTTTGGTGATTACCCTTTACTCCAAAATAGAAATAAAAGACAATATCATGCCAACAATAAAAATCGCGAACAGTGGATTTACAAAGAAAAGAATAACCCTTATATTGAAGCATTTTGGAAATGGTTTCCAGACATATATCCTCAATTACACACTTTGCGTGTAACAGGTGGTGAACCGTTGTTAAGCAGTAACGTATTCAAAGTGATGGATTATATGGAAAAGAATCCTAATCCAAAATTAGAATTTAGTGTAAATTCCAATATGTGTGTTCCTCAAAGAAATCTTAATAAGTTTATAGACAAGGTTACTGTATTAACACAGCATAAAAAAATAGATAGAGTACAACTGTTTACTAGTATTGACACCTGGGGTGATCAAGCTGAATATATTAGAAATGGTTTAAATTTGGAACTATGGGAAAAGAATGTAGATACGTTCATGAAAGCAGTTCCTAACGCACAGTGCGGACTTATGATCACCGTAAATTTCATGTCTGTGCACCGTTTTAAGGGTCTGCTAGCGCGGATCTTGGAGTGGAAGCACAAATATAACACCTTAACACACAATCGCTTTACAATAGACACTCCGTACTTGTTAGAGCCCGAACATTTGAGCTTACAAATACTAGACGATGATCATTTGGATACAATGTATGACTGCTTAGATTTTATGAAACAAAATACCAAAAATTGGAACTTCAAGTATTTTAGTGATACAGATGTAACAAAATGGGAACGTGTTATAAAATGGGTAGAAAGTAACCGATTTACAGGCGATCGTTTACTTGAGAATAGAGTTGATTTTTTAAGATTTGTTGATGAACACGATAAAAGACGAGGAACGAACTTTTTAAGAACGTTCCCCGAATTGACAGATTTTTATAATAAATGTATTACTCACGCAAATCCATTGCCATTGGGAAAATTTTAGCAATAGTTTTAGCACAAGCATGAGCAATGTCCATATGTTCCTGTTGTGTGCCATTAGCACCACGTAGTTCAATATAATGTATCCAACTACGAAGTGTTCCGTTCATATACAAACGTGTTTTTGTACAACCTTCTGGTAATACAGCACGAGCTTGTTCTTTAGCAATACCGTTTTCGATTGCCCACTCGTATGCTTCTTTAGCCGCCGCAATAACTTTTTCTTGTTGCGATTCCCAATCATTAATTAGATTCATATCTTGTTGTGTTGTACCCAACGCAATAGAATTTTGTCTATTTTTTGGATCTTGTAGTCGTGCTTCACGCAGTACAAATTGATCTCCGAACTCTGCCGGATCAGCATAACGCTGACTAAACTCTTGGAAACTAAACGAACGATGTCTTACAATTTGATGAGCAATGTCACGTGTAGTATTAATTTCTAAACAAGCACTAACCATTTCAAGTGGTGACCAGTGGGCATGTTTAATCAAATACCTGATAAGTTTTTCCGAAGTTTCTTTATTCATCTGATTTGATGGATTAGAAACCCTAGCACAGTAAGCAATTAAATCCTGTACATCTCTTAAATGCTCAGCAGTTAATCCTTCTTCTGGCTGTGAATATGAAATCAATTTTACTTGTGTCATTCGTCCCTCAATATATTTTTTGTTTGATCTTCGATATCGGCTTTTAGTTTATTGATGTTGATGTTAAAATTAATAGATTTGACTTCTGATGCGATTTCTTTTAAGGCTGACGTTAACTTAGCAACTATTTCGTTTTCGCTTGAAAAAGGCAGTTGCTCAGTTATGTCAACCTCCCATATACGACCATCACCAAACTTAATCTCAACACCGTGAATATACCGTATTGGCATACTCTTCATGTAAATGTGTTCGAAAACTTCCGGCCAGTGTTTAATAAATTCTTCTGGCGGACGGTAAGGTTTCTTATCAGACACTTACATCTTCTTTTTTCTTAACAGCGGTTTTTTTCTTAGTTGGTACAAGTGATTCTGCTTGACGTCTTAGTTCTGCCGCTTCTTTGCTTAGTCTATCTGCTTGTGAGCGATATGATTTAGCAAGGTCTTCATCAGTTAGAGGAGCATCTAGATCCTGTCTAACTTCTGTTGGTGCTTGTTCGGTTGTAGCAGTTGGCATTTCTTTAGCAGTAGCAACAGTTTCTTCTGTTTCTGTAACTGATAGTTGATCAACGGTCACACCTTTTTGTTCAGCAATCATCTGATTTAATTCAGATAATACAACAGTGTTTGAATTTGTTGGTGTCATAATTACACCACTTGTACTAACTTTTTTCAATCTACCGTCGGTATGTAGTGCCATAAGCATTTGTCTACCGTCTGGAAAATAGCGTCTTGAAAGAACGTCAGCAAGTTCGTTTGCTGTTTGTGCTTGATTGCTTTCTACTACTTTCATTAATTCATCGTGTTGTGCGTCTGTTAAACGAGCAACATCAACAACAAGTGCATTATCTGATTCTCCAGGTAATGTACGATATGCTACTAATACTTTAGCATTGTTGTTTTTCATTTTACCTACATGTTTTAAAGCCATAACTTTCTCCTTACTGCGCTGGTTGCGCCGGTTGTTGTGCTCCTTGATCTGCTGGTGCTTGTGCCGGTGCTTGTGCCGGTGCTTGTTCACCTTCTGGCTGTTTTGGAGTAACTGATTCTAGGAAAGTATTAAGTTTATTAAAAACTTTTCCTACAGCTTCTAGTTCATTTGCTCTAAAAGCGCCACGAGTTGATGCTACATCAATAATTGTTTTGATAGCATTGAGATCGTTAATTGTTAATTCAGCTGGAGCTCCTGCTGGCGTTGCTTCTGCCTTGGGTGCTTCTGCCTGTTTATTTTCATCTGTCATTTTTATCTCCTTGTATATGGACAGGCTAACGTAAAGTAAGTTAGCTCTTTTTCGTCTTCAAATCCAACAGCGGTTTTAGTACCGCTATTATCTTCTTTAACTATTAAACAATATCTACCTTTCAATTTGTACTCTATCCAATTTTGAACAGCATTATCCCATAGCCATTCATTAGATCCTAGTGTAAACATATGAAAGTGAGCTGGTGCCCATTTTAGTTTACGCTTGTTCAAAATGCTTAAAGGTGATATGTCTAACATTTGTTGTATTTAAATAATAGTAGTTAATGATTGCTTAATCCTGGATCAAGCGTTGCCGTAATGCTCTTGTATATCCAAACTTTTTAACATCTCCACTAAAAAGATAAAGTTCAAAAGCTGATCTTTCCGAAAACACTGTGATATCCTTCTTTGTTATGTAGTATGGTGTTTCAATAAATTTATCTAACCAAATTAAGATTTGAGGTGTAATAGTAAACTTACCTGGAAACTTAACAACATATGATTTAAGTTTAGCATCTTTTACTATAAAGTCAAGTCCTTTTTCCGTTAGACGCAGACCTCCGGACTCTTTAGATCTTAAGTTATACCACCATTCTGTGATTTTTTCTTTTACTAAGTTGTCGGTTGGGAGGATGTCAGCGGCTTGTAAAAATTTTCTAGTATAATCATCTTTGTTGATCATCACTTTTTAGTACTTCGCCTTTTGTTAATTTAACTACTTCGAAGCTTTCAGTTTTAAACATTCTATTCAATTTTCTAGCCAAGTTATGTGCGTGTCCTGGATTTGAAAAAGATACCTTTTTATATTTAGGTCCGGGATAGCTAGTAACTAGACTGCCGCTCTTTAAATTGAAAGGAGAACCGTTGTAAAACACAGCCCAGATTGCTTCTGCTTCGAGAATCTGTTCTACTTTATATGTGTCTTTATTAGCAAATTCTAATAAGACCTTTGGCTTTGGTCTACTCATTATACGTAATCCTTTTAATTAACTACGCATATATTTATCCCTTTAGAACTCGCCGCCGTCCATCTTGACATCAATAGTCTGTTCTGCTATAGTCAATTTGTCTATTTTAGAACCTATATTGCTAATAGTTTGTGATAGTTTTGATGATATAAGAGCTAAATCGTAAACTAACTCTTTTCCTTCAGATAATGTGATTTTAATCTCTTTTTGATTTGCTTGTTCTGCTGTTTTAATACGTTGTACTAGTTTCTCAATACTAGGTACTCTATCAGGTAAGTTACTCATTTTGAAACCTTTGATAACATAGATCTCATTTCCATCTCTGTTTTAAATGGTCCTTTGTAATCATATCGTTGTAGTGTAATTAATTTAGGGCAAAAACTTTTTACCCAACCTTTGTCAAATCTAATTGTGTAATATCCAGCACAATATAAACTTTTTGAATCCTTACTTTTTGTAAACAGCGGAAGTTTTTTCTTAATATCGTACATGCTATTGTGTGGCTTTGTACTAGTAGAAAAGCCATGTACTTCATTAGGTTTAGCATCGTCTGCTTCTTTTTTAATTTTTACAACAAAAAAGTCTTTTCCAAACTGTTGTAGAATACTTTTTCTATTTGGAAAAAATTGTACTCCGTTTTCGTTGCTCATAACAAATCTTGTTTCGTCTTTGCGAAGAGTAGCAAACTTTTCTCCGTCTTGTTCAACGATCCAAAACTTGTTTTCAATAATTGGTTTAGCAATTAATGTTGTCATTGTGGGTACCTCGCATTTAATGGTTCAGCATAGCTTTGTGCTTGATCCGCAATTTTCTGTAGATCAAACAAATTACAAAACTTCATAAGTCGGATACCAACTTGACTTATGTTTTTATTTTCTTCGATGCTTTCAGCAATAGTTGTAGCTATTACTTTTTTAATATCATCAGGCTGTGCTGACAAGTCAATAAGTTTTTTATTACGTTCATAGTCTTCTAGTACACGATGTTCTTGACCATTATGATCAGTCCAACGCTGTAGCATTAGATTATTCCAATTGAATCCTTTAGTATTACGATCTTCAAATGCTTCAGTTAGTCCGACTTTGTTTTTTGATCCCTTCGTTCTAACTCCCGGATAAGCTGAGAAAACGTTGTCACTTGTGTCTCCTCGCATACACTTTTGGAAGAGGAGCCACTCTGGGTTTGGTGCTTTTTTTGGCTCTCCAGTTTTTTTGTCTTTGACGGGGTTCCCTTTGGCATCATAATATCCTTCATATGTAATGGTTGTCTCGCTTACTCCATTGTATTGTTTTACATTAGGAGCGATGAGTTGTTCAAAGTCACTATCTGTAGAAATGATAATATGATTATCATTAGGGTGACTCTGTACCCAGCCAGCAATTAGATCGTCTGCTTCTAGCTGTGGATTTTGTAAAACACTACAGTTTGTTTTTTCATTAATGAAGTCTTTGAATGTATCAAAAGATTCCCAAAATAGTTTATCTTCTTCTTGTTCACGTTCAGTAAGTGCGGCACGAGCAACTTGTCTATTACGCTTGTAAGGCTCATAATAGTCCTTGCGCCAGCTTCTACCTTCTAGGCAAAACACAACATGATCACCATTAAAGTCTTTCCATGCCTTTCTAATGCTGTTTAGTGTAATGTGAAATGCCATGCCGATTTTAATCTCAGCATCGCCTCTAACTACGTGTCTAGCACGGAAAAATGTATTTGCTGTGTCTACTAGAATATATGTACTCATGATACTTCTGCTTTACCTTTATCAATTGGTGTTATGTTTATAAACCCTGCGTCAGCTTTAGTATCTTGCCCTTGTTCTTCTAAAATATTACGAGCTAGATCTTTAAACCAACGATCGACGATTTCTTCTTCTGGATCACCGTCATATCCATAACCTTCTTGTCTTAATTTTAACACAAAATGTTCGTTCCAGTCAAGTTCAAAGAATCCGTTTTTAACATTTTCTGGATTAATTTGTGTGTCAAGTACAGCAACCCAAGGTTCTTTCTTCTTTGTCGCCGCTTTCTTTTGTTTTTCTAAAAGTTCACGATGTTCATCTTTCGGAGACTTAGTTGTACTTTTCTTAGTCTCGTCTTTCTTAAACATTTTCTTTATAAAGTCCATAACTTTTCCTTATGTTCCGATAGCATTGCCAAACAAGTATACGTGTACCCTTGCGGCTACATTATATCCACGTTCAAATGCCATCTTAGCAACTTCTCCGGCTGTTGCTGTTTGTTCTTCTTCTCTAGCACCAACTGGCATAACCCATACCGGATAATCTACACCTTGTGCTTTAAATTGTGAGATAACATCTTCCATTTCTACCCATTGATGTTGTTCACTTCCTACAACAAACTTTAGTTGTCCCCTGTTAGATAAATTAAAGTATTCACTTACAGTTTCTGGTTTGATTGCTTTTTTTGCTTGTTCACCTGATACACTCCATAGTTTAGGTGATACACTAAAAAATAGTTCAACATCTTTAGTCACTTCATTATCTACATGCCAAAAATCTTTAAACTCTTGTGTAAGTGCTTGTGTACCGTTTGTTTCGAATGTAACACTAGCAGGCATATTACCTAAACGTTTAAATTCTGTCATGATGCCAATAAACGCTTCTTGGCCATGTTTCATTAACGGCTCACCACCTGTAACACAGAAGTGCTGTCTTTGTCCTGTAACAGGATGTAGAAACAAACCATCTGGATTACTATCTGTTTTAAGTGTGTCAATAATCTGATGTGCTAGTTCAACAGCAGTCTTTTGACCCATTAAGTGTTTAAACTTTTTACTCCAAGTGTAACTACTATCACAGCCTTTATCCCATACAGGTAAGTCTTCTACACGTTTTACTGTGCTAGTATCAAACTTTTCGAAAGGCAGATCGTATGTATCTGGGTTACGAGGATCAATTTGTCCAAACCCGTTACACTGTAGATTACACAAGAAAAAACGTACCCAAGCAGTTGGTACGCCTGTGTAGTGTCCTTCACCTTGAATGCTGTGAAAGATTTCGCTAAAGTAATATTTCTTATCAGTTGCTATCGTCATTGTAATACTATTATACCTTTTTTATTGGCTTTTGTCAAGTTCTTTTTTGGATATAGACCAAGCACCGCCATCAAGTTCTTTCCAAATTAAATCATCTCCTACATCCCAACCTGCTTGGTCAAGAGCTCCGGGAGGAAATTCTATATAAAGTTCTTTGGTTTTTCCGTCTTGTTTAACTTCGATTGTCCAACTATTTGGACCTGTTTGTTTTGGATACTCACTCATTTTAAATCTTTTAACCTTTCTATGATTCTAGCACACACAATTTCGTTTCCTTGATGTGTGTAATGATTAATGTCACCTCGATAATAAGGCCACATACTTGATAAGTCAAGACGATATTTTTCTTTAGCATATGATAACGCTGTATCGAAATGATCTATATGTAGTGTAGGAACATATCTTGTTATATTATTAATTTCGTTTCTAACAAGTTGATAAATGTCTTGGTAGTAATCAGGATCAAAATGATATTTAAAATAACCTTTAGCTGATCTAATTGCTGGATCTAAAGTAAATTTTTTTGCTTCAACATCAGATAATAGCAAATCGCAATCTTTATGTAATTTTGTATTGTGAATACTTTTGCGTGTATGTACTCTATGCGGACTAGTGTGAGCTATAACAATGTAATTATATTGTCCTATATTAGAAATACTTTGTAATTGTTTTAATATTTTATATTCACTTACTCCGGCTTGAGCAACATTAGTAACTTCATATTCTTCACGTAGAAGCAAAGGCCATCCTTGACCTTTATCATTTGGATATCGAGCGGCGAAGCTATCGCCGGCAATTAATAATCTTTTAGCCAAGTAAGATAATCCTCCGCTACTAATTTATGATATTTTTTATTATAATGTTCGCCGTCGTTTAAAAAATATTGTTCATGATTTATAAACTTTTTCTTAAAGTACTCTTCTACAGTAACTGGCGATACACTAGTAACTTTTAAATCGCCATAGAAATCAAACTTTTCAGGAAACTTCATTCTGCTAGTCATATTGAAAAAGTATAAAGCACAGTTCTTATCAGCACACATTCTATCCATAGTATATATGTCTTTAAAAAAGTCTCTTTGTTCTAGGTGTGTATTTAGATCAAAGAACAATTTTACTTTCATAAAACTATCTTTTCTTATGTCTGGATCAATTAACGCATTATCATAGTTAAAGTTTACACTAGCGCCAGTTTGAAAATCACCGTGGTGTGGTTTATTATAAAGTTGAAATCTGTCTTCATTGAATAATTTGTCTTGATAAATGTCAACGAGTCCGTTATGTTTTTCCTCAACCTTAGTTGTAAAATAATCTACAGGCAAAACGTCTGGGGATAATGTTTTATTGCCAGCTAACATAAATCTGTTCCATGCTGATAATAAAACAAAAACCTCGTCAACATCCGGATAGCGATCAAACATACTTTTTAGCCAATCAGGATAAATTCTATTACAAGATCCTGGAACGGCATAAATTGCTGTTTTTTTATTATGAAATAAACTGTATAACTCTGCGTAGTTATTATCATTCCACATTGAATAACTGCCAGGTCCTGCTTGTCCTGGAACAGAGTCATACCCACATGTATGACTGTCACCTAAAAAAACAGTCGTACCCATATTAGAAATATTTCTCTAATACTTCTAGCTGATCGTGATAGTCAGCAATAACACGTAATTCTTTTTCAATTGTGTCTAGCGTGTCTGGATGTTCAGCAACACCTGCTGTTTTTTGCATTAAGATCTCAACATTAATTCTATGTTTTTCAATGTGACCTTTTGCGTGTTCAATTAATCCTTGTTTAATTGTTTCTCTTAAATCAGTCATACTATTCTCCTTTTTTATAGTTACCTTTGGTTGGTATTACATGACGTACTCCGCCACGTGGATCTTCCATGTCACCTTTACGTCTTGGTATAAGATGTACATGAGGCCACATAACAGTCTGGCCTGCTTCTTTTCCTACATTTTGACCTATGTTATATGAATCACAAATGCCTTTTTGTACCCAATCGTAGCCCCAGGCATAAGCGGCTTTATAACATTTTGCGAGACTATCCCAGTCTTCAATCTTAGGAACGAACAATAAATGTCCTTCTGTTACAGGAAATCCGTCTTTGAATACTACAAAGTCTCTAGTATCAATTACTACTTCTCTCCAAGGAACATCTTTAAATTCCATTAACGTGCTCTCCTAAAAGGTCTAATTGTAGGATCATCTGGTAAGTCACTTGCTTTGATCGTAAACTCATATCCTGCCATTCTTCCGACATAGTGTTTATGTTTTGCTTCGTAAATAAAATGAACCTTTACTGTATTCATACTTACGTCTAATGTCTTTTCGAGATTAACATTTAGAATATAACCTTTAGTTTCTTTATCATTATCAGTACAATGTACAGATACCATTTGATCAATCATATTATGCGACATTTAATTCTTCCTCAATATATCTCTTGAGTTCGTGATCACCTACGTCCTCAGGTATTTCATTTTTATAAAAAAGTCTATAACTATCACAACCGTACTTGCCAATACCGTGTAGTTGTGTAGCATCTTCACCGTCCCAATCTCCAAACTGTTCGCTCATTCGATACAGTCTTTCTGCTCGAACGTGCTTCATACCAAGCGGAGCAATTACTTCTTC
>Ga0222715_10001086_pt1 | contig 26705 bp, 12 predicted proteins | sample C33_9DmetaG_FD_165056 | JGI IMG/M metagenome (GOLD analysis project Ga0222715, IMG submission 165056) | Estuarine water microbial communities from San Francisco Bay, California, United States - C33_9D | ecosystem: Environmental > Aquatic > Marine > Unclassified | place: USA: California...
CGTCATATCCAGTGACGGGATCATACCCGTGGACGCCGATGACAAGAAACAACATTCCAGGTTGGCCAACACACCAGGCACTCCGGAGTACGTGAACATGAGGAACAGATTGAGTGCGAACAGTGCCATACGTGACGCCCAGTACCAAGCAGATGCGTTGCAATGGGTCAAGCAGAAGATAGGTGACAGCACCAACGCCACCAAGGCCAAACAGTTGTTGGCCGAGTTCGGCACCAAATACAATGCAATATATGGCATCTCGGAAAAGATAAATTTACCTTTCGACATCAAGGACAGTATTTCAGAGAAGTTCAAGGGAATAGATTTTAATTCACCGCTCAAGGACCTGACCAGTAACCTTACATCACAGGTGGTGGACTCTTTCACGGGCAAGAGCAAGGACCTGTTCAAGGACAACGTGTTCGTCAACAGTGCGGGAGAACTTTTCACGCTGGGTAGCAACACGATATCAGGTGTGACCGGTAACATAGACTTGCTTAACAGCAGTCTTAATTCTGTGCAGGGACTCACCAAGAACCTGTCAGCGGGCAACATTCCTGCAACCATATCTAATCTACAGAGCATCAGCCAGACCTACACCAGTGTGGTGGGCGGCCAGATAGTGGGCATGAATCAGATCAAGAGTCTGGCCAGCAAGGCAGGACTTTTCAATGCCAGGGACGCCGCGAGGGGTGGCCAAACTTTCTTACAGAACGTGGGCGGAAACTTATCTTCGAAGATTGGAAACATAGGCGGGGCGGTCAAGAGTTTCTTCTCAGGATTCAAATTCAGCGATGCCAGGTTAAAAAAAGATATAAAATTAATTTCAAGATCGCCACAGGGAATCAACATCTACGAGTTTAAATACATACACACTGATGGAACATACGAGGGTGTGATGGCACAGGAGGTTCCGTGGGCGAGGACAATGACACACACAGGATTCTATGCTGTGGACTACAGCAAAGTTGACGTGGAATTTAGGAGATTGCATTAATGGCATACGGAGATTCAGGATCAGGAGACCTATCAAACAAGACGGTGACCTTCAAGGGTTTCAGTTCACGTGCGGACCGGCAGAACTTCAAACTGTATGACTTCGAGGTGGCCAAGCAGGACCTGATCAACAGGTTATCGGTGCGTAAGGGCGAGAGGGTAGAGAACCCAGAGTTCGGCACCATCATATACGATGCCATATTTGAACCATTCACAGAACAACTCAAAGACGCCATAGTGGATGACATAACAGCAAATCTCAACGCAGATCCAAGGATATCAACTGAAGAGATCTTGGTCACAGAAGCGGACAAGGGTATAGCCATACAGGCCACTATAACCTATGTTCCACTGAACATTACAGAGAAACTGCGATTCAACTTCGACGAGAACTCACTACTGCGTCTATCTTAATATACGCACATTTCCTAACACATAAATACCGTTGTAATTACAATGGCCACAACAGATAGACAGAACAGATTATTAGTAGCGGAAGATTGGAGAAAGATCTACCAGGCTTTCCAACAGGCCGACTTCAAATCTTATGATTTTGAAACTTTAAGAAGGACCATGGTAGCATATCTACAGGAGAACTACCCGGATGATTTCAACGATTTCGTTGAGAGTTCTGAGTATGTGGCACTGATAGATCTTATCGCCTACATCGCACAGGCATTAAGTTTCAGGGTTGACCTGAATGCCAGGGAGAACTTCCTGGAGACAGCGGAGAGAAGGAACAGTGTTCTAAGATTGGCGAGGTTGATCAACTACAACGCGAAGAGAAACAAGCCTGCAACAGGACTGTTAAAGATAGATTCAATATCCACCACACAGGATGTACAGGACAGCACAGGAACGAACCTGGCAAATTCAAACATCATCTGGAATGACTCGGCGAATTCAAACTACAGGGAGCAGTTCACTGCCATACTGAATGCGGCAAACCAGACAGGACAACTGTTTGGCAATCCAAGGGAGTCAGGCACAATAGGTGGCATTAGCACAGAGGTATACACTTTAAGTTCCAATCAGTTGGATCTACCCATATTCAAATTTCAGAAGTCTGTGGGAGGCGTGTCTAGATCATTTGAAATAGTGCCCAGCACTATCAATGATTCTGATTCTATATACGAATCTTCACCTGTGCCAGGAACAGGTCTCACATACACATATAGATCAGATGGGTCTGGAGACAGTTCAAATAACACAGGATTCTTCTTCCTGTTCAAACAGGGAATTATGCAGAACCAAGAGTTCACCGTGGACACAGCGATCACGAACTATGTGAAAAGTTTTGAAACATCTAATATAAACAATTCTGATGTGTGGCTGTACAAGTTGGACCAGTTTGGACAACTATCAGAGACTTGGACCAAGGTGCCATCTCTGTCAGGCAACAACGCAGTTTACAACTCTCTGTCAAAAGCAGAAAGAAATATCTTTAATGTGGTGACTAAAAACAACGATGCAATAGATCTAGTTTTTGGAGATGGTAACTTTTCAAACATACCACTGGGCAACTTCAGGACCTACTACAGGGTCAGCGACAATGCCAAGTATGCGATTCAATCATCGGACATTCAGAACGTTCAGTTTACCGTGCCATACTCAGATGCCAACGGTGCACAACAGTCATTGTCAATGAGTGTGAGTTTAAAAGCGTCTGTTTACAACGCCGCGGCAACAGAATCAAATGATTCCATTAAGGAAAAAGCGTCACAGGTATACTACTCACAGAACAGGATGATCACAGCAGAGGACTACCAAGTGGTACCTTTGAGTGCATCACAAGAAATAGTCAAAGTGAGATCCGTGAACAGGTCTGCGTCTGGCATAAGCAGGTCCAAAGAAATACTTGACCCAACAGGTGCGTACTCCAATGTGAATGTGTTCGCAGAGGACGGCATACTGTACAGGGAAGAATCCCTACAGCAGTTCACGTTCTCATTCAACAACAGGAGCGATATACAATCAACCATAGACACATCAGTTGAAGCAAAATTAAAAGAGGCATACGCTAGACAGTTTTATTATTTGAAGTACGGTACAAAAGATGCCAGCACACTTTCTGCAACATGGAACTCTACAACAACATCAACCAACACCAACACAGGATACTTCACTTCCGGTGGACCATTGGTGATAGGTGATTCTGCAACTTCCAACATGAAGTTTGCCAAACCAGGTGCATTGGTCAAGTTTACATCACCAGACACGAGAAAATTTTTAAACGGCGTATTGGTGTCATCCGCGACAGGTGACGCAGAGGATAGGTCATGGGCCAAGATAGGAGCAGTGGTGCTGGACGGTGCCAACGGCGGTGTTGGTAACCTGGAGTCAGGGGTTGGACCAGTCACACTCAACAACACAGTGCCAAATGGTGCTGTTGTGAATGCTATAATACCTAACTTCACAACATCATTTTCAGCAACACTGGAAGCAGATCTGCTGGACAGGATAGAGGCCTATGAGGAGTTTGGACTGAGGTTTGATGTTGATTCAGAGACATGGAAGGTGATTACGTCAACCAATCTAAGCACAAGCACAGTTTTTGATCTTTCAAATACAGGTTCCACAGCAGGCAACAACGCGGATGCCAGTTGGTGGTTCAAGTTCACCAATGACGGAAACACATATACCGTGCATTACAGGAAACTGGAATACATATTTGAGTCAGAATCACAGAACAAATTCCACTATGATGTGGAAGAAAGAATTTACGATTACACCACAGGTAGAAGTGTCAAAGACACAATCAAGATCTTGAAGACCAACAGTTTGGTGTCATCTGGCAACAGTGTTGGGTATCCCATCACATGGCAGGTGGTGGATGTAGTGACAGAAGCAGACGGCTTCCAGGACAACAGGAAAGTTAAGGTAGGGTTCTTTGACGCAGATGACGACGGTGTTGTTGACAATCCAGAACTATTTGATATCTACGTAGAACCCACACTGTCTGAATCAACAAAATTCGTTTTCTTTGAGAAGTACATATCATATGACAATATTGAGAGATTCAGGCCATATGCGGCAACTAACTTTGTTATAACACAAAATGAAACAGACATAGATCTAAACACGTCCACTTACACAGATGACCAGTTGTTCTATTTCTATGATAGTATAGAGGATGTGATAAAGAAATACAGTTCAACAACCAACACTTTGACAACAACGACAGATTACAGGGCAAGGAGAGGACGAAGTTCGATTGATTTCCAATACAAGCATCATGCTGGACAGGAAACCAGGATAGATCCAAGCGTGTCAAACATAGTGGACGTTTACATGTTGGAGAGAACATATGATAACCTATTCAGAATTTGGTTACAGGACGGTGGAACAAAACCAACCGTTTCAACACCAGACCAGTTAAGGATATCATATTCTGGTAGCCTCAATCCATTAAAATCATTGTCAGATCAGATCATCTACCATCCGGTGAAATACAAAATACTTTTTGGATCAAATGCTGAAGAACAACTACAGGCAACTTTCAAGGTTGTTAAGAATTCAAAGACCAACGTGTCTGATGCAGTGATAAAGACTAGGGTGATTTCAGCCATAAATGAATTCTTTGCTTTAGATAATTGGGACTTTGGAGATACTTTTTATTTCACAGAATTAGCCGCATACATACACAATGAACTAGCGCCAGACCTATTGACTGCCGTGATAGTTCCAAACCAATCAGGACAGACTTTTGGATCTCTGTTCCAGATAAATTCAGCGGCAGACGAGATTTTCATCAGTGGGGCCACCGTTGATGATGTGTCAATCATTACAGCACTGGGAGCCAACCAACTGGCGGCATCCGGCACTGTGGTCACATCAACATCAACTGCCACGACCAAAACCACAACAGGATCAGCAGTATCAGGCTCTACTACAACAGGTTCCGGTTCAAGCACCGGCAGTAGTGGGTCAGGATACTAATGGCGGACAATCCCACAAACTCTCTGACTAACAATGAAGTTGTCAAACAGGGTACCAACGAGTACAGGCGTACAGTACAACACCTTCCCGCTTTCTACAGGACGGACGCGAACCAGAGATTCCTGGCCAGCACCATGGATCCATTGGTTCAGAAAGGTGCACTTGAGAGACTGGACGGTTTTATTGGTAGACAGGACGCATACACTAGAAAGGTAAGTGATAGGTATGTCACTGCTACAAGCAGGGATAGATTTGCGTATCAACTTGAACCTGCTGTAACTTACACAGACAGAGATACAACTTCTGTAAATCCTGAAGACCAGGTCAAGTTCACAGGAACATACGATGACTACATTAACCAGATCAAGTACTTGGGTGGAAAGACAAACAACCACGACAGGCTCAACAAGGAGACTGTGTACAGTTGGAACCCCGCAATAGACTATGACAAGTTGGTCAACTACAGAGAGTATTATTGGATTCCAGAAGGCCCCGGAGCGATAGAGATAGATTCCGTTGGACCGAGTGCAGTGGTGGAATACGCAGTAGAGAATTTAGCACAAGGTGCCTATAACTTTACACACAGGGAGAACGAAAACAATCCCATACTTACGCTTTATAGAGGAAACACATACAAGTTCAATGTTAACGCAAAAGGACATCCTTTCTGGATAATGACGGAACCCTACAAAAGCAAGGTTGGCGCTGACGGCTCAACTTCAACAATATTTGATACAGGTGTCACTAACAACGGGGCAGACCAAGGAACGGTTACATTCACCGTGCCCACATCTGGAGCACCAGACACTTTATATTATCAGTGTGGCAACCATGATGCCATGTACGGTATATTACAAATAAAAGACATCACCAGCACGACTCAGATCAATGTAGATGATGATATCATTGGTGTGAAAAATTACAGCCTAAGGACGTTGGATCTATCAAATGGTATGAAGGTCAAGTTCACTAATTCTATAGTTGCAACAGCATACCAAAGCAAAGAATACTACGTTGAAGGTGTAGGAGACGCTATCACGTTGACGGACGTGGATGATTTGATAACACCTAGCAGTTACGCTACTGAGACAACAATAGTATATGATTCAGTGGGTTATGACTCTAGGCCCTATGCAAAGGCGTTCTACTTGCCGGAGTCCAAGGATTACATCACCATCAAACGGAATTCACAGGATCAAAATGCTTGGTCGAGATACAACAGATGGTTCCACAGGTCGGTAATAGAGGAGACCGCAAGGATAGGTGGCTACACACCTGTGCTGAATGAGGACGACAGGGCAAAGAGGCCCATCATAGAATTTGATTCGGGTCTTGCTCTTTACAACCACGGTACTGTGGCAAAGAGATCTGTAACACTGTACGACACAGTGACAACTGATGCGTTCAGTGATGTGGTCAAGCAGACTGGTTACATAATAGACGGATTGGCACTCGCTGACGGTATGAGGGTAGTGTTTGCCGCTGACACAGATCCCACGGTGAAGAACAAGATATATGATGTAAACTTCGTTACAGCAGGAGATTCAACACAGGTAATCGCCTTGACAGAGGCCTCCGATGCCACACCAGCAAATAATGATTCTATATACATCGAATTTGGAACAACAAACCAAGGCAAGACTTTCCATTACGATAGTACAACGGAATCATTCATAGAATCACAACAGAAGACAGGAGTAAACCAACAACCATTGTTTGGTATGTGGGACAACGACCACGTGTCGTTTGACAATGCCACGGTTTATCCAAATTCAACCTTCACAGGAGCCAAGGTATTTGCATTCGCAACGTCAGATTCCGCGACCACAGATACTGTATTAGGAATAAAAGTCAAATACAACACTATCAACAATGTTGGAGACATTGTGTTTGATTCTGATCACACTTCAGGTTCGTTCACTTACAAGAGTGGCACCAGCACCGTGACCAAGAAGTTAGCGGAAGGACATCTGCACTACACCACAGGAAGGGCAACACACAATTCACGTAGTGCCTGGATACAAAGGACGAACGAGAGTAAGCAACGTGTCATAAGGACTTTCATAGTGGATGCGACAGAGAAACAGTTGTTTCCGATAGACTTCTACAAGGAGTCAGCAGACCTAACAGATCTTGAAGTATCAGTGTCTGTGAATGGTAGCAGGAAAACATTGACCACTGACTACACACTAGAGACAGGAACAAAGAACAAATACGTGAAATTTAATACAGCGTTGGAGATAGATGATCAGGTCAGGATAGCGGCGCACAGCAGTGCTGACAAGATAGATGGCAAAGGTATATATGAGATTCCGGAAAACCTTGCAGTGAACAGTCTCAACGAAGAGTTGGGCACTTTCACGTTTGGACAGATCTTGACTCATGTCAGAGACATATTTGACAAGAATCAAGATGTAACTGGTTCAGTGCCAGGTGTGTCAAACTTGCGGGATAAACCAGATGCGAGATTGAGAGGCGGAAGCATACACCAACACGACGGACCATTGGTTCCTGCGATGTTCAATCTCATTGACCAACAGGCAAACTTCGCTACATCAATAGACTACGTAAACCAGGAGTACGAGAAATGGTACAACGCATTCCTCACAAACGCAACAGGAACGGCATACGAGGGAGTGGCCGCTGACAGGGTTGACGAGATAATCGCCGCGATCACACCAGGAAGGAACAGTGGTTTTCCATTCTACTACGAGGACATGTTAGGTTGGGGCAAAAACGTTTCAACCAGATCATACACAGTAATGGGATCATCACAAACTGATTACGCACTTGACTCACAACACGACATCACAACTCTAAGCAACAGGGCAGTCTACGTTTACCTCAATGGTGTTCAGTTGTTGTTAGGCATAGATTACACATTCAGCACAACCGACGACAGTGTCAACATTTCAAAGGCACTAGTGGAGGGTGACAAGATAGTAATCAAGGATTATGCAGACACCACAGGCAGTTTCATGCCACCGTCACCGACCAAACTTGGAATGTATCCTAAGTTCACCCCTGAAGCATTCACGGACACAACATATGTTACTGACACGGCAGTAATACGTAAACACGACGGTTCCATTATTAAAGCATATGGTGACGAACGTGATGTATTGATTTTAGAATTAGAAAAAAGAATATACAACAACATTAAAGTAAATTACGATGCAACGCTGGTAGACATACATGATGTATTGCCTAGCGCCTTCGCATCAACGGAATACACATTGGCAGAAGTTGACAGTGTGATGGGACCAGACTTTTATCTGTGGGCGGGCCGTAACAATGTTCAGTATATAAACAACACAGTGTTTTCGGAAGGATCGCCCTTCACATACAACTACTCACGATCAACAGGCAGACTCATTAATGAAAAACTGCCAGGGCACTGGAGGGCCATATACAAATATTTCTATGACACAGACGCTCCTCATGTTAGACCATGGGAGATGTTGGGACACAGTGAGAAACCAACTGATTGGGAAAACACATACGGTGCGGCGCCTTACACGTCAGGCAATGACGTCTTATGGAATGCAGTTGCCACACATCCAGGTAGATATGGCAAACCTTCCATAAGAAGTTATCTTCCTGTTGATGCCTCTGGAAATCTTCTAGATCCACTTGGTGCAGGTCTAGTAGATCATTATGATATCCCAGGAAGACGTAATGCTTGGAAGTTTGGAGATCAAGCACCTGCGGAAACTGCCTGGAGGAGATCTTCGTCTTATCCTTTTACAGTGATAAAAACTTTAGCACTAACAAAACCTGCAAAGTTCTTCACTAACATGTTTGATCCTGCTAGACTTACAAAGAATACAGCGGGCAATCATATCTATTCAGAGACAGGTGTGAGGATGACTCTTGCAACTGCTAGATATCATTTGCAAACCGAGACAGACACTGCTACAGGCGTGGTCACTAGATATCAGACAGCAGGGTACCAACCTTTGATTGTAAACTACTTGGTTTCGAGAAACTTAGATCCTAAAAATTTTTACTATGACAAGATGCAAAATCTGTCAGTGCAGTTGGCATACAAGTTAGGTGGATTCACAGACAAAGACAACATCAAAGTGTTAACTGACAGCGTTTCTCCTGGTTCAACTTCCGGATCAAAATTCATACCAGATGAGAACTACAAAATACTTTTCAGGACTTCAAATCCTGTAGAGAGTTTCAATTACAGTGGTGTGTTGATTGAAAAAAACACAGATACCACTACAAAAACAGATGGTTCAACGGTGACAGATGTTGGCGGGTATAAGATACTAGGATACAGCACAGTCAAACCTTATTTCAATTTCAACTATCCTGTGAAGACAACCACATCAAATGCAGTGGCGGTGGCCGGATCACAAGAGGTCGCGGAATACACGATGTATCAGGAGGCCACACAGACCATTCCATATGGTCATGTGTTTGATACCATACAGGATGTTGCGGATTTCTTGTTTGGTTATGGTCATTGGTTGGAATCACAAGGATTCAAGTTCAACAAGTTCTCAAATGAATTGAAAGAGACCTTGAACTGGGCAAACGCAGTCAGGGAGTTCCTGTTTTGGACAACTCAGAAGTGGACACCAGGTTCTGCGATCACAGTATCACCGGCCGCTGACGGCTTTGAATTAGAAACAAACAACAGCATAGTAGGTAAGTTAAGAAACCTAGCAGGAGATTATTCACTGCTTGATTCTGGAGGAAGGAAGATAGACATCAGAGAACTATCAACAAAACGTATTGGAAAAACATTTGAGTTGGGAATAAAGTCAGATAGCATAGGCCTTTTCCACGTGGCGTTAAACACAGTCCAAAAAGAACACATACTTTTATTTGACAACAACACTGTGTTCTCAGATATCATATATCAACCATACACAGGTTTCAGGCAACAGAGATTGAAACTGGTCGGATGGAAGACCGCTAGGTGGAACGGTGACTACTACGCACCGGGATTCGTGTTTGACGCCGCACAGGTAACCTATTGGACGGCCAATACCGACTACAGGATTGGGGACAGTGTTGAATACCAAGGCAAGTTCTATGTGGCAAATACGAATCACAACTCCGGATCAACGTTTGAGACGCAAAATTGGAAGCTCAAGGCCGACAAGCCAGCACCACAACTAATACCAAATTTTGAATACAAAATCTCACAGTTCAATGACTTCTATGAATTGGAAACAAACAATTTTGATGAATCACAACAGCAGTTGGCTCAGAGATTAACGGGATACCAAAGCAGGGACTACCTAGAGAATCTTTTTGTAAATGATGTATCACAGTACAAGTTCTATCAGGGTTACATCAGGGAGAAAGGCACACAGAATGCCATAGACAAGATTCTCAAAGCCAAGTACGATGGAGAAGACATCACCTTGGATCTATATCCAGAATGGATGATCAGAACAGGAAACTTTGGAAACACCGATTCGGTTGAGAACATACAGTTAGTCCTAAAAGATAATGAAATTACGGCAGATCCACAGAGCATAGAATTGCTGGACACATCAAATGACACAACTGAATACTCACGATCGGATGCCATAGTAAAAGAGAACTTCTACTACAAACCAGGTGAATACACAGCATCGACCACGTTCAAGAAATTGGACTACACAAAAGAAGGCGTGAGCAGAGACACAGCACAAATCTTCAAGACGGCAGGATACCCACAACTACAACAGGTACAGCACACTGCATTCAACATAGACGAGATACTTAACCTGGACATGAACGCTATATCAACCAATGACTTGGTATGGGTAGCCAACAAGAGCAATAGAGATTGGGACGTGTTTAGGATATCAAGTGCAAGAATCAAGATAGCAACTTTGAATTTAATTAACGACGCCACTCAGTTGGAGATCACATTCACAGGATCACACACACTGTCAGCGGGCACGTCAACAACAGAAGCCGACTACTTTGGAATATCCAACAGTGAGGAGGAAACACTAAATGGCGTGTACCAGGTCAAGGCAACACCAGATCACAAGACGGTGATAATAGATTACGACGGCAACGTGGGATTCATCCCCGCACTGGAAGACGGATCAACCGCTGACAGTTACGGAAACGTCTACAAGTTCATATCGGTCAGACTTTCATTCATGGACAACGTAAATGATTTATTGGAATACAGCGATTACACAGACAAGAACGATGCGATAGAACAGCCCGGAGACAAAGTGTTCGCGGACGCTGACACATCGGGTCTATGGCATGTGTACGAGAAACAGGATCCATACACCACAGGGTTGGTACTTTCACCAGACACCAGCACGGCACAACAAGAATTTGGACACAGGATAGTGGCACGTAATGACGGAAGGACAGTGATCGCATCTGCCCCCGGTAAAGGCCAAGGAGAGGTACACTTCCTGTTTAGATCTTCCGTAGAAGCGGGAACAATTCTACAAACACAGGCTACAGTGACCATGACCGATAATGATGACAACACCAGTAGGCTGGGTGAATCGTTATCGATGAGCACAGATGAGAACTTCGTGGTCGCGGGTGCACCATATACGAATGCAATGGGTTTAGATGGTAGCACTAGGTTTGCTGATTCAGGTCTAGTAAAAGTTTACCTTTGGGATTCAGCAAGTTTCAAATATGGTATACTGAACACAATCACACCACCAGCCGATGAGGCGTCACAGAATTTTGGTTGGGCACACAAGATATCTGAGCCAGGTGCTGGCTCGGTAAGGTCCACTGCTGACAAGTACCTGTTCGTGTCCGCACCAGGACATGACAGCGACACTGGTAGGGTCTACATGTACACCTGGGGAGTGGGTGCTGACGGATCAACCTACGACACATGGACACAGGACTACACCATAGAAGCACCGGCCGGGGGATCCGGACAGAGATTTGGCCACAGGGTACAGGCAAATGACAACGGCGACATACTGGCCGTAAGTTCCGTGGCACCAGGAAATGCAGGTAAGGTGGAGATATTCATTAAAACATCACAGAGCAATGATGGAAGCACACAGAATTCGTTCTCACTGGCACAGACTATCACAGGTGTGGCGTCAGACGGTTCAAGTATCAACACAGCGTTTGGTGAATCTATTGCAATGAGTAAGGATGGAAGTACTTTGATAATCGGTGCTCCTGGTGTTGACAATGAACTACATCCAGATGCAGGTGCGATCTATTATTACAAATGGAACGCAGACGGTTCAACTAACACGTACACTTTACAGCAGACAATAACTGCTCCTAGTTCAAGCACCAATATAAAGTTTGGTACGACACTTGACATAAACGATTCTGGTAATAGGATAGTGATTGGTGCGGAAAATTTCGCAAGTTCAAGAGAAATGAAATTTGATCTAGGTGAAACCACATTCGACCTACAGGACACTAACATACTTGACACAAATACAGGTTCGGGAGGGGCGTTCACGGCAACCATGTACAACACAAAATTTATCATAGACGATCGTCTTGATTCAGAGAACATGTCAGAGCAGGATGATTTTGGACGTGGTGTGTGCATGATTGACAACTCGCTCTTTGTTGGTGCCCCAAACGACGACGGCAACACAGCATCAGACGGAAGCACAAAAATTGTAAACGACGGAACAGTTGCCTGCTACGACCTTACAGTCAATGGTGAATACTCTTGGAAGAACCTTGTCACAGAGACAGAACTCATAGATACAAACAAACTTGGCAAGGTATTTGAATTCAATAAGTCCACGAAACAACTGAGAGACTACTATGATCTTTATGACCCAATAAAGGGGAGGATACTAGGGGTAGCCGACAGGGAGATTGACATAAAAACAACATTCGATCCTGCGACCTACAATTTTGGTGAAAATGCAAACATCAAGACTCCATGGGCAGAGGAACACGTGGGCGAAGTTTGGTGGGATCTTTCCACAGTCAAATGGCTATGGTACGAGCAAGACACACAGGAGTACAAACACAACCATTGGGGACAGACCTTCCCTGGCTCGAGCATAGACGTATACGAATGGATAGAGTCAAGGTTACTTCCTAGTCAATGGAACACTAGATCTGGTGGCACAGGCGAGGCAGTTTCTGGCACAGCGTTGTATGGCGACGACTCACAATACACGGTGGTGCAGAAGTATGATTCAAGATTAGACAGGTTTGTAAATTATTACTATTACTGGGTCAAGGGTAAGACTAGCCTTCCGAGCAAAAACAAAAAGCACAGGAAGAACACAGTGGGCTATGTGGCAAATCTCATAAGGAATCCACGGGCATTTAATTTCAAGTATTACAGCGTGACAGACATCAACAAGTTTTTGATCAACAATGTAAATGATCTAATCAATGACGACATTGTACTAAACATAGATATCCGGTCAAACACCTTTGAGGGTGATTCTCACAGCGTATGGAAATTGGTGCGTGAGGGAGACAAAGACTACAGGCCAGGCCATGAGATAGAGACACGTTGGTGGGATTCTCTGATTGGCAAGAACGCTTTTGGTGACCTAGTTCCGGATCCTAATCAACCATTAAACGAGAGATACGGTAACAAAATAAGACCAAGGCAGAGCTGGTATGTTGACAGATTCAGTGCCCTCAAAGAGATCATAGATTATGCAAACACAGTATTGAAGAAAAATCAACTAGTTGGACAGGTAAATCTAGACAACCTAGATTCGAAAGATCCTGAACCTACTGCACAAAGTTTGGAGTGGGATGAATCCGTTAACACATATGCTGAATTGATCTCTGTGAACACGGCAGACATTTCAGGCACAACAAATTACCTGGTCAAAGTAGACGAGACAGCAAATGGCTATTGGGCGATATATCAATGGGACGGCACAGAATGGTCACGTACCAAATTACAGACCTATAACACCGGTGCATATTGGAGTTACACCGACTGGTACAAGACAGACGGAGACATGGTACATGATGAGAACACCAAAGTTGATAAACAGCTCACATACCAGTATGAACTAGACACGTTAGCTCTTGAGATTGGAAAACATGTTAAAGTGACGTCAGCAGACACAGGTGGGTGGAAACTGTTCATGAAGACTGCAACAGGTTGGGAGAATGTTGGAACAGAGAACGGAACAATTAGGTTAAGCACTAAACTTTACGACTACAGCAAAGATGCCACAGGTTTTGCAGGACAAGACAATTTTGACGACAATTTCTTTGATCAAGAACCAAGCATAGAGACAAGGAAGGTGTTGACGGCATTACGAGATGACTTGTTCATCAATGAACTGGCAGGAGAATACAACACATTGTTCTTCACAGGACTGAGAAGAGTACTTTCAGAGCAGACATATGTGGACTGGATGTTTAAAACGTCATTCATAAACGCCAAGAACAGTGTGAGGCAACTAGACCAAAGGAAAACCTACACATCAGGCACAGACAGTTGGATAGAGAGTTACATCAATGAAGTCAAACCATTCCATACTAAACTGCGGGAATACAGGCTAGGCTACGATACGACAGAGACACAGGACGGAATATTCTCCGACTTTGACAATCCAACTTTCTATGACGCATCAACAGGAAAAATAAGACCACTGAACGTAGATTCTGACACGTCTAAACTCACAGAGTACCCACACCAGATGTGGTATGACTACCATAAGAAATATGTCAGTTCCATCACAGTGACATCGGGAGGATCAGGTTACGAGGTAGCACCTACCGTTACCATAATCGGTGGGACAACAGGTTCTACAGGACCTTTCCAAATACAAGCGACAAGTTCTTCGGGACCAACGTCAGGATCTTTTGGATACTATTATCCATTGTTCACTAGTAAGGGGCAGGCAGAGATTTACGATTCACAGAACGGTGGTTCTGGTACGACAAAGACTTATACGTTTGACGACATACCAGGTACATTCTATGGTCCAACGGCCATAACCAGCGAAGCACAGAGCACGAAATCAAACACATTCAAGATGTATGTGACACCATCCACCACTGCGGCCACTGCCACTGCTATAATACAGGACGGTGTTGTAACAAAAATAAATGTAACAGGCATAGGTGCAAACTACACAACGACACCTACTGTGGTGTTATCAGGTGGTAAGACAGATGGTACCACACCAACAGACACTGCCAAGGCATATGCTAATCTGAACAATGACCTTGTGAGAGACTTTGATACCACTATCAAATTTGACAGGGTGTCCAGCACTTCACGTGTGATTGATTGGGCGGCAAGCACAAGTTATGCCTACAACGATCTAATAAGATACGACAATCAACTTTACAAAGTAACAAACGCATTCACATCATCAACAGACTTCGATGACAATGTCAACAGCGTGTACAAGGTTTATGGAAACGAAACAGGTTTGACTGCGGCTGACAGGACCAAGGGATTTTACACTCCAGGATCTGGCATGCCAGGCAATGAACTTGACCAGGTCATGACCGGTGTAGACTACGGTGGAACAATGGTCACTGGCCTACTGTTCACACAAGAAGCGGGTTGGGACAAAGCGGGTTGGTATGATTTCCCATGGGACAACTATGGTGATTCAAGGATCAAGGCATTCAGGGCCGATGGTAGCACACAGTCTTACACGTTTGATACTGCACCTGCTACAACAGATGTGTATCAAGTTTACCTGACACAGGACGACAGCACGAGAAAGAAACTTTCAGACGTGATCAGAGGAGATGGTTCAACTGCAACATTTACAATCAGTGAAACACCTGAAGAAAATGCACTAGTTGAGTTCATTCCTTTCGATGACGACGGTGTGTTAACGCCAACAGACGACAGGACTTTGGATTCGATTATCAAAGGCGGGTTGTTCACATCAGCACTGGGTCATGCACCGAGCGATATTATTTTAGAGGGCGATGATTTCGTTTCTCCTGACACAAGTTATGCTCCAGAAGAGACCGTACCAGGACAACTTTTTGACACTCTAGACATCAAGGTCTACACATCACCGGAGTCAGGTGTACCATTCATCAGTGAGAAAAATTACATAGGGAACGGAAGCACAACGACATACAGCATTGGAGACTACCCCGGAACATTGGGATCAGTAACAGTATCGGTGGATGGTGTTGTACAGAAATTGACAACAAACTATTCAGTAAACGTTGGTAACAAAACAATTACATTTACATCAGCACCTGCAAACAACAGCATTATATCAACAAAGGTTTTTGCAATTTCAGGTGAGAACTACAGAGTACTAAACACTTTTACAGGCGACGGAAGTACAACATCGTTCTTGACTTCTACAAGAGGAGAATTTAATTTAGATTCTACATCATCAGACATCTACGTAACGGTGGACGGAGTTCCTACAACATCATACACAACAACCACAAGAGCAAATACCATTACAGTTGTATTCGATTCGGCACCGGTGGCAAGTTCTTATATACAGATAGCAGGTTTCAACAAGTCAACTACAAGCACTAGAAGTTTTGCAAGTGTTAGGAATCAGGCAATTACGTATGACGGTTCAACAAACAGGTACACTTTGACTTATCCACCGGGAGCGATAGGACCATTCTCTGGTCTGACCACGGTCGAGTTGAACGGCAGAGTGTTACGAGGACCTGACAACACCTACTACGTTGGTGACGGAAGCACATACACATATGGTGTTGTATCTGGATTAGAAGATGATTCAACAGTTGACCCGGCAAAAACAATTTCAAGTGCAAGTCAGGTACAAGTTTTTGTAAACGGAACCAAAAAAGATCTTAACACGCACTACACTGTGGATGTTGGAAACAACAACATAGAATTCAACACAGCATCAGTGCCTATCTCGACAGATGTGATTTGTATTTCAACGTTGGTCGATCATCAGTATTACAATGAGGGCACGGACTTGATATTAGTACCTAGTGCAATAACATCTCCTTACAGTTTAAGTGCAAGTGATGTGCTATCTGTAACAACATTCAACAACGCACTTGGAATGAAACAGCGAAGAGAAGTTTTAGAAGGCAGACCAAGTGGTGTGTTTAAATTGAGATTCGACATATTACACGCAGGTTACACTTACGTTTGGCTGAATGGTGAGCAGTTGGTACAAGGTGCTGACTACACAGCAAGTGGCAACACGATTACAGTAACTGGCAAGACGATAACGTCATCAGAGAGACTAGACGTGATGTACTTTGCACTTGAATCAGCAACTGGCGCCACTGGATTCAGGATATTCAAAGACATGATGAACAGGACGTTCTACAAACGTATTTCAAAAAATGCGACTACTAAATTGACAATAGATATGACAGAAGGCACACAAACAATCACAGTGGAAGACGCAAGTGTGTTACCAACACCGGACGCGGCAATCAACACTCCGGGTGTCATATTCATAGACAAAGAGAGAATAGAATACTTTACAAAATCAGGTAACACGTTGGGACAACTAAGACGTGGAACACTTGGTACAGGAATTAAGGGGCATGGATCAGGCACGGAAGTGGTAGATGCGTCTGGTACTCAAACCATCCCTTATGCGGACACTGTGTACACCAACACCTTCACAGGTGACGGTAGCACAGTTACTTTCGCACTATCACAAACACCAGCCTCCGCTAGTGAGTTAGACATATTCATTGGTGGCCAACGATTGTTGCTCACTAGCGAGGATGGATCAACTATTAACTACTCTGTGGATGGAAGCACAACAGCAGTGACTTTGAGCACAACTCCTGCTTCGGGAACACAGATAAAGGTTTTACACAAGAAAGGACAGGTATGGTACACTGCTAAGGATGGAAACCCAGCGGACGGTAAGGGATTACAGGCTTCAAGCACACAACAGGCTAAATTCATTGCTAATGAACCCACAAACGCACCTGAATAAATACACTAGATGAAACAAGACAACAAACCAACAGAATCAAAAGACGAGAACAAAAAGCCTCAGGATAACACCGGTGTTATGATGACTGGCCACATAAAGATTTTTGACCCAGAAACAGGTGAGGTAATCGTAGACAAGAGAAACGCGATACACTACGAGAACATGTCTCAGGCGTTGGCCAATTCATTGGCAAACAAAACAACAGGTTTCGTACATGAGATGGCATTCGGAAATGGTGGTACCAGTGTAGATCCAACAGGTGTCATCACTTATCTGACACCAAACTCAACAGGCACAAATGCATCACTTTACAATCAGACATATTACAAAGTGATAGACGACAACAGTGCAACCAACAAGGACACAACCAGGAACAAAATGGAGGTGAGACACACTGCCGGCAACAAGTACACCGACATAGTCTGCACTTGCACATTGGACTATGGTGAGCCAACAGGACAGGCGGCGTTCGACAACACAACGGATTTCAATGGTGATTATGTTTTTGACGAGTTAGGATTGAAGAGTTGGGAAGGAACAGAAAACGGATCAACTAACAAACTGTTGACACACGTGGTATTCCATCCGGTACAGAAGTCACTAAACAGACTTATACAGATAGACTACACTTTGAGAATTCAAAGTTTAACAACGTTCACTGAAACGAGCTCTACGGCACTGTCAACTTCAAACACAGTGAGTGGAACCACTTCAGGCGGTAACACAGGATACTAATGGCCTACACAGTAAACAAGTCAAATAGTTCGGCATCGCCAAACCAGTACACGGTACAGGATGGTGTTGTCAACACACAGACTGATCTAAGTTTCATAGGTAAAGGCTACGCAGGTTACGGGGAAGTCATAGCGGAGAACTTCCTGCACTTGCTAGAAAATTTTTCAAACACATCTGCACCTGCAAAACCTATCGCAGGCCAGTTGTGGTGGGATTCAGCAAATGCCAAATTGCAAGTGTACAACGGGACCGCGTTCCAGACAGCAGGCGGAAGTGCACCTTACCAATCTGATGCTCCATCCAACATGGCGGCAGGAGATATCTGGATAGACTCAGACACCGGACAGATGTACTACTACAACGGAACGTCGTCGGTGTTGGTAGGACCTCCTAGTTCGACGGGAACCACAAATGGATTCACATACGACACCATACTTGACTCGGGAGACAACAGTCAGAACATAACGAAACTATTCAATGATGGAAATCTGATTGCAGTAATATCAGAGGACACATTCACACCAAAGACCACACTTACTGGATTTGCAACTGTCAAAAAAGGTATAACACTTACAACTGCAATAGCAGATACCAAATTCCAAGGAACGGCATCAGACGCAGATGCACTGGGCGGAGTAGCCGCGTCAAACTATCTGAGATCCAATGCCAATGACACCACATCGGGTACCATCAGTATCGCCAATGATGGTGGACTTGTTGTTGGAGTTGACAGTGACATGACCATAACGGTTGACTCATCAGGTGGTATCATAGCGAACACAGTCAACAACACGGACATAACCTTCAAAGTAAACGACGGTGGAGTGACAACCACAGTGATGACCATAGACGGTTCAGAGTCTAGGGTGGGTATTGGTACGACAACGCCAAGCACGAAACTGCAGGTAGCAGGCACCGTGACAGCAACAGGATTCTCTGGGCCACTGACAGGGGCAGTAACTGGAACATTAACCAGCACAGGTGCCAACACAATGGGCACTCTGACCATGGGCGGTACACTTACATCAAAGGCCATATTACCTGACACAACATTAAGTTACGACATAGGCTCCAGCAGTAAGAAATACAACACAATATATGCCAAAGCAACATCGGCGCAATACGCTGACTTGGCCGAGGTTTATGAATCAGATGCAGAGTATGACGTGGGAACAGTTGTGGTGTTTGGTGGTTCAAAAGAAATCACACATTCAACTATAGGAAACGACACATCAGTTGCTGGCGTGATAAGTGAAAATCCAGCATACTTGATGAATGCTGATCAGACAGGTCTTCCTGTTGCATTGATTGGAAAAGTAAAGTGTAAAGTAGCAGGACACATTAAAAAAGGTGACATGCTTTCAACCCATGCAAGTTATAACGGAGTGGCCAAAAAAGCACATGATCCTGCACCTGGCACTATTATAGGAAAAGCATTAGAAGACTATGATTCCACAGAAATAGGCATGATTAATATTGTAGTGGGTAGGTGCTAAATATAAGCAAATGGCGTACACAATCAACAAAACAGACGGAACAGTAGTTGCTACAATCACAGACGGCACTATTGATAACACAACAAGTTTAACACTCTTTGGAAAGAGTTATTCAGGTTTCGGTGAATCACTAAACGAAAACCTTGTAAAATTATTAGAAAATTCAACTTCAACATCGGCACCAACAGCACCTTTGAAGGGTGAACTATGGTTCGATGCATCGACGAACCAACTTAAAGTTTACGATGGAACAAGTTTCAAGCCAACAGGTGGTTCAAAAGCACAGTCATCAGCACCAAGCAATCCATCATCAGGAGACCTTTGGTTGGACACAGACGATGATCAGGTTTACGCCTACACAGGTTCGGCATGGCAATTAGTTGGGCCAGTTTACACATCAGGACAGACGCTTTCGGGCTGGAAGATAGAGACTCTGGCCAGTGCAGGAGGCAATAAAGTTGTAAGTTCAATGTACGCAGGCAACACAAGGGTAGCGATCCTCTCAAAAGAGACTTTCACTCCCTCAGTAACGCAGACAGGATTTGCAGAGATTAAAGCAGGTCTCACGTTAAACTCAACACTTGGTGCAGTTTTTGACGGAACAAACACACAAGCGGCACAGATTGATGTGTCATCAACGACAAACACATCAGGCACAATAATAGCAGGCGGAAACTTCCTGAGAGCAGATGCTTCTGACACCACATCAGGTGCATTGACAATCACTAACGACTCTGGTATCACTTTGGGTGCATCCGGAGAACTTACAGTCACAGTTTCAAGCAACGATGTAACAGTTGCACAGACATCCTTAGACAAGGACTTGAAATTCACAATCAATGATGGCGGAGTTACAAAAACTCCTATAACACTAACGGGTGCCACTGGGGCAATAGGATTGACCGGTGATGTGACAGTAACAGGAAATTTGACAATCACAGGAGAGTTTGAGAACAGTTCGAGCGAGATCAATATCGTAAATGACGCTTTCTTGAAACTCAACACAGGAAATTCAGAGGCAGACTCAGGTATCATCGTTGAGACAAGCGACACAGATGATGCTAGACTATTTTACGATGTGTCAGAGAACAGATGGACAGCAGGTGAAGGTGCAACATATTCTCATTTGATCAGAGACACAGATGCAGTGAGCGATGGAGATGCCAATAAAAATTCAGGATTCCTAAGAACAACAGCGGCTGGTTTACTGACAGTCACTAATGTGTCATTAGGTGCTGTCGGTTCAGCGATTACCACATCAGACACTTCAAGCACCAGTGTTCCAACTATAGGACAGGTAGCCACTTTTGGTAACCTATGGGGTGGATCGGCAAAAACAGTTTCAACATCAAACCCAACAGGCGGTGACGGTAGCGACGGGGACTTTTGGTTCGTAAGGGAGGCGTAATCCCATGGTCGCAGTCGTCAAGACATTCAACTACACAGGTACACTACAGCAGGCAACTATCCCGGCAGGGACGACGTCAATAGACGTTTACCTTTGGGGCGGAGCCGGAGGTGGTGGAGGTGGTGACGCTGGAGGCCCGGGAGGATCAGGCGCCGCGGGACACTTCCTTGAACACACGGGATTCGCGATATCTTCAGCACAGATAGGTACCACACTGGAAGTCGCAGTGGGTGGCGGTGGAGCCGGTGGTGGTGGTGGTTCGAACGCACCAGGCGGTGACAACGGCAAGAGCAAGACAGCATATTCAGGAGGAGATGGTGGTAACTCAGGACCACGTGGATCATCAGGTTCAGGTGGCGGAGGTGGAGGAGCCACGATAGTATCAATAGACGGCACAGCACAACACATAGCCGGTGGCGGTGGTGGCGGTGGTGGAGCAGGTGTGGCCTCTAACGGAAGTTCTGGAATTAACACGACATCAGCAACAGGTAACTCACCAAGCACACTGGGAGAGAACGGCAAGAGCCACTCTGGAGATGGTGGTGGTGCAGGTGCCGGAGGAGGTGGATTCAATGGCGGAAGGTCAGGAAACGGAGGATCGGGAGACAACGGTGGTTCGGGCGGACACTCAGGATTGAACTTAGCACAAACAGGATTCACAACGTCGTCAGTAGGATCGGGAGTAACACCAGGTGGCACGGGTTCAGCATATTACACGTCAGGTGTCGCAGTTGGCGGAAATGCAAGTTCGTCAGGCGCGGACGGCAAGGCAGTGGTCATCTTCAACATAGGTGTACAGGCAAATTACAAAGTAGGTGGTGCATGGAAGAGTGTGAACGCCATGTATCAAAAAGTTTCAGGATCGTGGAAACAAATCACAGCAGGTTACTATAAAGTTGGCGGAGTATGGAAAGCACTTTTCAACGCAGGAGTAAACATCATTTCAACAGCGGCGGGATTTGGAGATGGGTCGGGAAGTTCAAGTTCAGGTGGCGGTGGAACTGGTGGTGGTTGTTTCATAGCGGGAACAATGATCACAATGCACGATGGTTCATTGAAACCAGTAGAACAAGTGGACATAGGAGATGAAGTTGCAGTAGGTGGTAAAGTGTTCGCTACAGGTAAATTCCTGATAGACAATTTATACGACTACAAAGGAATTCAAGTATCAGGCACGCACATGGTCAAAGAAAACGGCTCGTGGACCAGAGTAGAGAACAGCAAACACGGTGTATCTCTTGGTAACGAAGACGCTATAGTGTATGTGTTTGGAGCAGAGCACAGAAGGATCATGATCAACGGTATAGAATTCACAGACTACTTCGAATTGAGTGAACAGCAGGAACTGGCCAACCACGGCGAACAATTTTTTAGTAATTGGCAGGATCATGATAGACAGATTCATGATAAAAATGTTAATATACTAAATGCTTGATAAAAGTTTTTACCACGGACAGCAAGGAGAATGTTTTCGCCAGTTAGAAAAACACTGGAGTGTGATAAAACACGAATTTGACTCCCAACCAAACAAAGTATTTTTAGATCCGGAAGATTTTTCCGACAGTGTAAGAGGCAAGCCGGATGACTTTGATGACAAGTCTGGCGACTATGTGCATGGAGAATGGCAGGCGTTGGGCATACAGTCGGGTGACCATGAGGGGCAATCGTTCAACGATTATCCCATGCTGTACACAATACTGCGTAAGTTCCCATACAAGACCAACGTTGCCATCATGACTGTGGGACCAAACACAAAAATAGGCAATCACACAGACAACGAGGGTGGATGGAGGTATCAGATGTGCCTGGATGACGGTGGGGGAGACCAGAGTGGCATGTACGTCATGAACCTGGAAACCAAACAGCAGGAACTGATGACATGGAAAAGTGGCGAGGCATTCGTGTTCCAGCCAGACATGCAGTTGCACAACGGTTTCAACAACAACCCAGGACCAAGAACCACGCTGTTGATTGACTTTTACAAGGAATCCGTGTACACTAAAGACAAGTTTGAGAAGTATTACCAACACTATTCGGAATGTTTCGAGGGGTTGGAAAATCTAGTGGACACATATGAATCAAGGAAAAAATAAAATAGCAGTCATAGGGCACACCAAGGGCATAGGCAAAGCCATATGTGACCTATACAAGAAAAAGAAACACGAAGTCATTGGCATGAGCAGGAGCAATGGCCACGACATCATACACGATCAAGAAAAGATAATCGAAAACATCGAAGGCTGTGACCTGGTTGTGTTGAACGCACACGCAGACAGGGGACAACTGAACCTACTGAAAAGGATATACGGATTGTATGCGTTCGATAAAATGAAAGTGGCGGTGATAACCAGCACGTCAGGGCTGGACGAGGAACCAGACTACAGTCAATTCCAGATCTGGGACAAATTCAAATACGTCCAGTATTGTGAAATAAAAAAAGAACTGATAGAATACATCGAAGAACTGCAACAAGAGTTGATATCAAAGCCATTGTCGGTCTATGATGTGTGCCCTGATGTGGTGGACACGGACATGATCAAAGGATTGTGGCAAGATCTGCCCAAGTTGTCAGTCCACGAGGTCGCAGATGCGGTCAGATACTGTTTTGAATCAACATACAACGTCAACAAGGTAGTGATACAGAAAAATGCAAAGTAGATCATGGGACAGGGACACCGATTATGACACATTGGTTAAGTGGTGGAGTGACTGGGAGTTCGGCACAGTGCCAAAGGAGTGCCTGCCACCCGACGGTATCATGGTTGAACATGACGGAGCACCCGTTTGTGCCGCTGGACTGTACATAGGTGTGGGCACACAGTTCGCATTCATGGAATGGATAGTCACAGACAAGAACGCAGAACAACGCCTCGTACACAAATGTCTTAAATTGTGTATAGATCGTGTCATGGAACTGGCCAAGAAGAAAGGTATGAAACTGGTGTACACAGCCACAAAGGAACAGGCACTGCACAAAAGATACATCAAATACCACGATATGTTGCTTACGGAGAGCAACGTGAAGACATTCCTACGGGATCTTGAGGGGTCATATTCCCATGATTTAACTTGGATATCCGACGATGAGCAGATCGATAACCTTAATAAATAAGCATAAGGAGTACATTTAAATGGCAACAAAACAAGAAGTCTCGGACTACATCAACGCAAATTACGAATCAGCGTGGACGGCAGAGGAAGAAGCAAAGATCGATGCTATGCTGACACCTGAACTTGCAACTATATTGATCAAGTTGGTCGGCGATGTTAGTTTTTTGACAGAAGTCAGAGACAACGCATCCAACAACGACTAGACGATGGCATACAAGATAAACAACACATTCGGAACCTTATTGGTCACACTGGCGGACGGCACGATCGATGTCGCCACAACAGATCTCACGCTTATAGGAAAGGGTTACGCAGGCTTCGGTGAGAGGTTGAATGAGAACCTTGTAAAATTATTAGAGAATTTCAACAACACAACTGCACCTTCTAACAAAGTGCAAGGTCAGTTATGGTATGACAAGACAAACAACCAACTGAATGTGTACACAGGATCAAAATTCAAACCTGTTGGATCCGCAACCAATTCTGCAACAGCACCAACAAATGCTGTACAGGGAGACATGTGGTTTGACACAACAAACACACAACTTTATGTGTACACAGGATCTGCATGGACATTGATAGGACCAACAACAATTGCGGGTTCTGGAGTAACACAGGTTTTCGCAGAATCACCGGAAGACAACACCGGTGTCAAAAGAAGCATACTAAAACTTGTGACAAATGACACAGTGGTTGGAGTGGTTTCGAATCTGGCATTCACACCAAGTTCAACGGAAACATTAGGTACCGCATTAATAACGGCAGGTTTTTCTACAGTTGCACAGGGTCTACAGTTATCAAGTTCGGTAGCATCAGCAAAATTCAGGGGAACCTCAACAGATTCAGATGCACTGGGTGGAGTGGCCGCGGCCAACTATCTAAGATCAGATAGTGATGACACCACAACAGGAAAATTAATAATACAGAATGACACAGGATTGGTGTTGGGAGCAGGTCAGGATGTTACAATGTCGTTCACAAGTGACGACTTCACTGTTGCCCAGACCACACAGGACAAAGATATTATTTTTACTGTCAATGATGGTGGAACAACAAAAGAGGCATTGAGGATCACGGGATCGACAGGCAGGATCGAACATTTACGTGTTGGTGACCTTACTGTTGATGGGACCAGCACTATAATCAACACAAGCACATTGAGTGTTGAAGACAACATAATAGAATTAAACAGGAACATATCATCAAACGCAGGCATGCCTAGTTACACAGGATTAAAAGTCAACAGGGGAGAAACTTCTTCTGCCACAGAACAGGACCTATACTGGGTATGGGACGAAACATTCGCGGATGATGGATCAACAACTTATGGAAACGCAGGTGGTGCCTGGACAGCATTCAAATCAGGTGGCGGACAAAATGAATTATCAGCACCAACACTAGTGGATATCAGGGCAAACGTGGTACACGCGACCACAACAAGTGCCATGTATGCTGACTTGGCGGAGCGTTATGAGGCGGATTGCGACACAGAAGTTGGAGATGTAGTGATCTTAGGCGGAGATGCAGAGATAACCAAGTGCAAGGACGAGCTTTCAGACGCTGTATTTGGGGTGATATCAGAATCACCGGCGTTCCTAATGAATGCACAGGCGGGCAACAACGACTCACACCCAATGGTTGCACTCAAAGGGCGTGTGAGGGTGAAATTACAGGGTACAGGACATGCTGGAGACCGTGTGGTATCAGCAGGAAACGGTGAGGCCCGAGTGGCCAATCTGGAGGAATGTACCGCTTTTAACACCCTTGGCAGGCTGATCAAGGATAAATACAACGTAGAAACAGCACTGACAGAGTGCGTGATAGGAGTTAAATAGTTTTATGGCATACACAGCAGGTGATACAATTTTAGATGATGAATACAACGCGTTCGTGAACAGCAGTTCAGATCCATACGGATACAACCACTTCGCAGGTCCAGGATCAGGTGTGTACGGATTGAACCAAACAACAATTTCAACGGTTTCAGCGGGAGGCACGATCAACGCATCATCATGGAACAGCCTATTCACAGGCCTGGACAACATTGCCAACCACACAAACACATCTATCACGGCATCATCAGTTTCAGCGGGAGACACCATTGCCATAAGAGCGGCACTGATCACAGACCTAGCCAACTTGGCGGCGGCGGTTGCTGGCGGCTCTACAGGT
>Ga0222715_10001089_pt1 | contig 26672 bp, 19 predicted proteins | sample C33_9DmetaG_FD_165056 | JGI IMG/M metagenome (GOLD analysis project Ga0222715, IMG submission 165056) | Estuarine water microbial communities from San Francisco Bay, California, United States - C33_9D | ecosystem: Environmental > Aquatic > Marine > Unclassified | place: USA: California...
GCTCAGCGCTTCGATCGGGTTCAACGCCTTGCCGGGTGATGTCCTCAGTTTCTCCTTGCCCGCTCAAAATCGTGGGGTGCTCGCTGCTCCGGCAACGGTCATGGAAATCGACATGCCCGACGGAACAACGCTTCGGGCAACCATGGCCGCCATCCAACCCTACGCCGAAGAGCGGGTGCTCGTGAACTGGTCGGTCCCGGCGAACATGACCATCGGCATGGCTTCGCTCAACTTTACCGTCGACCCGGACATGAACGTCACGGAGGATGCCAACCGAAGCAACAACCGAGCATCGCTTTCCGTGTTCATCGGCCGAGCGCCAACCGCCTCCATCGTCGCCGACGAAGGCAAGTACACTTACGAGAACATCACGCTCAATGCCTCAGGAAGTTTTGATGAAGACGGAGGCGACGTGGACTGCCGTTTTGAAATCGAATCAAGGGCCGGTCTGATCGATGTAATCGAAGCCCCGGATTGCACCACCCACTGGAATTGGTCCAACAGCGGGTCGTGGGAGGTGAAAGTGCTTGTCACCGATGAAGAACTTGACACCAATGAAATCCTCGTTGAGGTTGTTGTGCTCAACCGTGCACCAAGCTTCCAACTCCGTTATGCCTCGAGCGTGGATGTTGAACAGCCGATCACCGTTGAGGCGGTGGACATCGTTGACATCGATACCTCTTCACCCCCCGGACAACAGGTTTCCATCTCATGGCCAAGCCTTGAGTGCGCCGAGGGGCTCACACAAGCCACCTGCACCTTCACGCCGATGTTTGAGGGTCCGCTCAACATCACCGCCGTGGCGACCGACGATGACGGTGCAACCACCACCCTCTTCGGTGAAATCGACGTGCTCAACATCGCGCCAACCCTCTCACCTCCTCAACTCTGGAAGGGCGGTCAAGAAGTGCTTCCCGATGAGAACGGGACTTGGCATGTTTTCGAAGACGAAGTGGTGCTGCTGCGAGCCAACGCCCAAGACTCGGCGAACGACCAGGGCACCCTTCTCGTGGAATGGCATCCCTCCATCGACGACGAAAATTGGACCGTCACCAGCGTGGGCATCTTGTCCTCCGAAACGGTATCCTGGGCTAATTCGGGTCTTCACACAGTGAACGTTCGAGCCATCGACGCCGACGGCGCGGCCTCACCGACCCTCGAAGCCTACGTCCGCGTTCACAACGTGGCCCCAGCGATCGCATGGGAAGGGTTGACGGCCAGCCAATCCATCATCAGCGTCGCAGAAGACGATGACCTGCTCAACCTCTCCGTCAGCGTGACGGATACCGAGTCCGACCTCGCTGGATTGGTCGTTTGTTGGGATTTCGACGCCACCGTTGACCTCGACCGGGACGGTCAAAGCGACAACGATTGCGAGACGACCGGTTTGTGGGCAACACCCACGTGGTCCACGCAAGGACCTCGCACCGTCACGGTGACGGTCACCGATGACGACGGAGAAAGCGCCAAGGAAATGAAGAACATCTCCGTCAGGAACATGCCCCCGCTTGCGGTTATTTCCGAAGTGAGCGTGTTGGAAGGGCTGGTTGAAGGGGACAATTTGACCTTGAGCGGTTCGAGTTCCATCGAGACCGAAGGGGACCGAACGACCCTCGCCTTTGCTTGGGACAGCAGCCACCTTGACACCGACCTCGACGGTGAGAAAACGGGTGATGTGGACTTTACGGGCCCCAATTGGACAATTGAAAACCTCCCTGCAGGAACCTGGACCATCAGCCTGACCGTCACCGACGATAACGGGGAATTCCACCGGTCCGAAATCACGGTGGTGGTGGCTCCCGCACCCGTTGAAGGGATCATCGAGAGCATCACGGAGGCCTTGGGTGGCACCATGACCGCCGTTATCGGCCTGCTCGGCCTCGTCATCGTGGGACTCGTCATTTTCCTGCTCTTCTCACGCCAAGGCTCGTCAACGAAGGACGACGCCTTCGGCATCTTTGACCAATCAGCGTTCGCAGGGCAGCCTGCCGTTGCGCCCACGGCGACCATCGCTCCCGTGCATCCCTTGACATCTGTGCCAACCAATTCCACGCCCGCCGTCGCCATGCCGCCAATGGATGCCGCCCCGGTTGCTGCAGGGCCTCCCGTTCCCGCTACGGGACTCCCCCAAGGATGGACGATGGAGCAGTGGGTGCATTACGGAGAACAGTGGCTTGCTGCAAATCAGCCCGCTCCTGCCCCTGTTCAGCCCATACCTTCACAAACTCCACCCGCACCTGCCACCTCAACGTTGCAATCGTTGCTTGACGATTTGGACTTTTGAGGGAATACGATGGCGAATCTCTGGCAGTTTTTCGGCCTGCCCGACCCCGATGGAAACCCGCCAGCGAACCGCCGGACACCAGCCACCTCATCGCCCGAACAACCCGTCACGCTCGACCAGCGCCCCTCGCCTGAGGAGCCTGCATCAACCGTTGAACCCGAACCGGTCATCGCACCGCCCGTCACGGGTGAATGGCGAAGCCCTCCTCTTGGATGGGCCGGGCCGCTCACACCGGACGGCGAGCCGTTTCACGATTTGGGAGTCAGCCGGGCACGCCCCGTGCCACCACCGGGCAAGGCGTTGCGGTACATCGCTCCTGACCAAATGAAACGCCTTCCCACCGAAGCCATGTTCAAACGGGTGATCCAAGGCGACACCGCCATCGTTGACCTTCGCCCGCTGGTCCACATGGAAAGCCACCAGATGGCTTGCCGGCGCGAACTCAAGCACGCAGCCGACGACGCCCGGGTCAGTGTCTTTGCGATGGATGCAGAAGACAAGTTGCTCATGGTTCCCGGCCTCAACGTCGTCGTTGACATGGAAAAGCACACGCTTGGCTTGAAAGCGCTGATTTGACCTCAAGAAAGGTCGGCCAGTGAGGTCAACAACGCCATGGCCTCGCCCGCAATGCCGAGCACCGTGGAGCTCTCACCGTCCACCAAGGAAGCGTATTCACCCATGGGTCCCGCCAGGTCGTATCCGCCGGCTTTTCCCTTCCAGGAATCCGAGGTAAGAAGGTCCTCCAACTGGCTCTCGGTCAAGGGTTCAATGGCGACGACCGCATGTTCGCACCAAAACCTCCACTCACCGTTGAAGTGCACGCCGGTCGCCGTCCATACTTGGTGATGGCGACCGCTGAGGCGATGCAGCATGAGGGCTGCATGATGCCGGTCTCGTGGCTTTCCAAGGCTCAAGGAATGGTCATCAGGGTCGGCCAACATCGTATCGGCAACCACGACAAGGTCGTGGTTTGGGTTGGCGATGCCGGCTGCTTTGCGCTTGCAAATTTCGAGAACTTGGTGGTCCACCGTCCCCGAAGGTGGTGTTTCATCAACCCCGGGAACGCCTTCTTGGTGCAGACCACTGAACAGCGGCATCAACATCTCGTAACGACGAGGCGAATTTGATGCCAACCTCACCCTCATGGTCCGAACACGTTGACGAGGAACATGGACGTTCCGCCCAAAATCAGCGAGGGTGATATTGAAGAATCGTGAAGGTCACGGAGAAATGAGTGAGCCGCATGTCCGCCATTGAGAGAATTCCAACACACATCGAGGGCTTGGACGAAAAAATGCAGGGCGGCATCCCGCAAGGCCACATCTCCATCGTCGCTGGAGCCTCCGGCGCCATGAAGTCCAGCCTCACCTTTTCCATGCTCTACAACGCCGTGCTCTACGGCGAGATGAGCGGGATTTATGTCACGCTCGAACAGGGGAAAGACTCGCTTCGCTCCCACATGGCCAACATGGGAATGAACGTGGACGACCCTCGAGTCCGAAACCGAATCGCCATCATCGACCTTGCCGACCTGCGAGTCCAACTGGACGAGCAAGGCATGAGCAGCCGTGTTGATTGGATGGGGCAACTCATCAAGCAACTCACCTCCTACCGTCAGTCGATCGGGTTTGAGTTGTTGGTCTTCGATTCGCTTGGGGCTTTCTTCACCCTCACCAAAATGGAAAACCCTCGTGATGAGATTTTCCGGTTGTTCGAAGCCGTTCGCCGGCTGGAACTGACCTCCTTCTTCATCTGTGAAATGACGGGTGAAGACCACAAGCAATTCGGCGAGTACGGTGTTGAAGACTACCTCTCGGACGGCGTGATGCACCTCGTGATGGAGCGCCACGGTGACGATGTCACCCGAAAACTCGGCATCGTCAAGATGCGACACACCAATCACTTGCTCGGCTACAAACCCTTCAACTGGAAGGAAAACGAGCAGCGGTTCACCATCGTTTGAGCCTACTCAACCGTTACCGACTTCGCCAAGTTGCGAGGACGGTCAACGTCACGCCCCAAACGGAGGGCGGTTTCGTACGCCAAGAGCTGGAGCGGCACCACCGTCAACAACGGGGTTAACCACGGGTGAATGGACGGGACCGCAATGGAGACATCGCCTTCGGAAGCAATGCTGTCCCCCTTCTCGTGGATGAGGATGATTTTCGCTCCTCGGGCTTTGCATTCGTGCAGTGCGGAGAGCGTTTTTTCCTTGAGGTGATCGTTGGGCGCCACCACCACAACCGGGCTGCCTTCTTCCAAAAGGGCGATGGGGCCGTGTTTCATCTCGCCCGCAGGATAGGCAAGGCACGGGATGTAAGCGAGTTCCATCAGTTTCAGAGCGCCTTCCTTCGCCACCGAGGCCGACAGCCCTCGGCCGAGATAGAGAACGGATTTTGCCTCGGCGAGCAGGTCAACCGCCTCGCTGAGCGGGCCGGTGTCTTCGAAGTACGTCTCCATGAGATGCGGTGCTTGTTGAAGCTGGTCGATGAGTTCGCGACCTTGCTCTTTCGAGAGATGCCGGGTTCGCCCCAACTGCGTTGCGAACACCGCCAAGGCAGCGACCATGTTGGTGAAGGCCTTGGTGGAGGCCACCGATTGCTCGGGGCCCGAGTGGATGTACACTCCCTGTCCGCAAAGGCGGGCGATGGTGGAGCCCACCACGTTGACCACGCCGAAAATTTGCCCGCCTTTCAGTTTGATTTCCTTGACCGCAGCGATGGTATCCGCCGTTTCCCCCGATTGCGATACGGCGAGGTAGAGGGCCTTGGGGTTGATGACCGGGTCGTTGTTTCGGAACTCGCTCGAAATGTGAGTGACGGCGGGAATTCGAGCCATCTTCTCGATCAGCATCTGACCGATTTCTGCAGCGTAATACGCCGTTCCGCAGCCGAGCAGGCGAACGTGAGGGGTCTGGACCAAGGTGTCGTGACGAAGGCGCATGCCGCCCAACCGTCCGCTGCCCATCTCCCGGTCGATTCGGCCGGCAATGCACTGACGCAACGCATCGGGTTGTTCGTAGATTTCCTTGAGCATGAAGTGAGGAGCATCGCCCAGTTCAGATTCACCCCACTCCTCTTCGAGAACCGTAACGTTGGGCTGGGAGGGGCGGCCCTGACCCGAATGCATCGTGATGCTGCTTCGGGAGACCACCGCCACGTCACCGTCGTCAAGGTAGACCACCCGTTGGGTGTGGGACGTCAGCGGATGAGGATCGCTTGACACGAACATCTCGCCCTCGCCTTGACCGATGATGAGCGGGGAGCCGTTGCGAGCACAAATCAGCATGTTCTCGTCACGGAACATGATGCACAAGCCCCACGTACCTCGAACCCGCTTGAGGGTTCGTTGAACGGCTTCCAAAGGCGTTGCCCCCTGAGCACGCTCGAGCGCCATCATTTGGACGAGCACCTCCGAATCCGTTTCGCTGATGCATTCAATGTTCTGCTGCTCGAGGTGCTGGCGGAGCGACCTGAAGTTCTCGATGATGCCGTTGTGAACGAGGTGAATGTTCCCGTCGTGGGCATGGTGCGGATGGGTGTTGACTTGGGTCACGCCCCCGTGGGTGGCCCAACGGGTGTGGGCGATGCCCATGGTCCCCTCCACTTGGCCGGGAAGAATGGCTTGCAAGTCGGCGACTTTTCCGACGGTTTTGTGGACGGCCACATCGTTTTCACCGTGGATGGCCACGCCGGTTGAATCGTAGCCGCGGTATTCCAAACGACGCAACCCTTCCACGAGCAAGGGAAGGGCTTGTTGGGTTCCGATGTAGCCGAAGATACCGCACATCTTGAGTTCCTCAGAGGTCAAAGGAGGTGGAACACACCGGGCAGGTCGTGCGCTTGAGCATCATGTCCTTCACGCCGAAGGCGGCGTTGCACGACGGACACGTCGCTTCACGCTTCAAATCGGGGAGCGGGAGTTGTGGCGCAGGCAAAGTGGCGTCAAGCGCCGGGAGCGGTTGTGGCATCGGAAGCGGGAGAGGCGGTAGACCGCCTTGGAGGGCGGAGGCCATCTCTTGCATTTCGCGCTGTTGCTTGCGCTTCATGCGTCGCTCCAACCTCGCATTACCTTCGCCGTCTTCGACTTTCTTCTCCAAACTGGAGGCGAGCGTGGGTTCTTCCTCCTCTTCCAACACGGCCACAGGGCCTTCGTGAACGACCAAATCCTCCTCGTCGACCGAGAGCAGGGGCCCGTGATCGTCCTCAGGGGTGATCATCAACTCCACGGCTTCGCTTTCCTCCTCGAATTGCGCTTCAAGGTCCTCGAGTTCGGAATGTGAACGGCGGACCAACACCACCACGGCGCCGAGGAAACCGACCAAGAGCAGGAAGGAAAGACCGAGGATGCGGAGTTTCATCTCGTTGGAACTCCCGGGAAGGTACTCAAACAGGGTGTCAAGATAACCGGGGGCGTCCACGCCGCTTGACGAACCGCTCAGGGAAACCACCTTTGTGAACCCGTAACTTCCTCCCGGCGTAACGGTCGCAACGATGGTGTCGTCTTCCATCAAACCGATGCCGAACATGTACCCTTCAAACAACATGTTGGAGAGACCCGAGAGCGGTTGGCCCTCGGCGTCGGCCACCAGCCCCATTCGTGAGACGGGGCCGTACACGTTGATTTCGTCATGGTAAAGGTAGACGCCCTCGTCCCGAAGTGCAAGGCTGATGGCGGTCACGCCGGGGGCATTGGAACGGTGAATGACATCGTCGGACCAAACCGAATTCGTGGTGGCCGTCACGACGTTCGCCGTTCGGCCTTGTCCCTCGATCCAAGCAGCGACCAACCGGTCCTCTTCGCCCTCCACCACCACTTCGAGGTGGGGTGACATGGCCTCGTCCCCAATCGAATACTGGAAACTCCAAGCGGCTGAAGTGAGCGGCCCGTGCGTGTACATCAAACCGGCTCGTTCAATGCCCGTCACGTCGTCACGGTATTCCTGATAGAGCAGATGAAGATGTTCTTCGCCGAGCCCAACACCAAGGGGTTGAGCATCGCCTGGCCGAATGTCGATGTCGGACAAGACGTTGACAGGGTTGCTCCACGAGTTCCCCTTGTCGGGTGTCCCTGAGGAAATCACAAACAGGGACGTGATGTCCTGCCATGAACCGCTTGTTGAGAGGTCTCGGTGATAGCCGGCGAGCACCATCGTCCCGTCGTATTGGTCAAACGTGAATCCGTAATACGCACCCTCGGAGAGTTTGATCGGCGGCATGTGGTAGTGCTTGGGGGTGGTTTTTCCACCGGCGGAAATCGACGTCATGGCGATGTCCGTGAGAATGTAGCCATCGGCGCTTTGGGAGCGTCGCGTCCATGCCACCTGAACCAGCCCGTCGTCGCGCTGATAGGTCGCCAAATCACCACCCCACGCTTCGTCGAGCACAACATCGCCGGGCATGGATAGCGTCGAGGTCACGCTGCGAACGTGGAGTTCGCCGTCCACCGTGGTGAAGAGCAGCCCCCCGTCTTCGAGACCGACGAAGTCCACCGGTACCTCGCCGATGGACAGGGACACGCCGACCTTCGAACCGATGTAGAGGTCACCAACGGTGACGTTGAAGCGCATTTCGCTGTGAGCCAACTCAACCCCTGAACCGCTCAAGACCGCCCGGTAGGACATCGTGCCGACCTCGTTGGAAACATGAGCGAAGCGAGCAAAGGAATAGCCCGAGGTGGTGGACGAACCGGGCACCAACATCACGCTCTGGTCGTCAAGACGGTCCCAGCCGATGCCCTCTGCCCAGACTTCAAGGCCGACGTTGAGGTTGGTGGCGTCGCCTTGGCCGAGGTTGTCCACGCGCACGGTGATGTCGTAGGGCGTCCCAGGGGACGGAATCACCGGTTCGGTGCGAGCTGAGCCCGGCATGAACCGAAGCATCGGTTGGAGGGGGCGCTCTTCAATTTCAAAGGAGAAGGTGTAGACGTTGTCGCTGCGGTCAGGGTCTTCGTACTGCTGCGTGGGGTCGAGGGAAAGGGTGACATCGTGGGTTCCTGCTTCGGTTGCCCACCAGTAGAGCGTGACCTGGACGCTTTCGCCCTGGTCCAGCGACGTGACCTTGCCCTCCGAGGGGTACGTCGACGAAGCGCTGCCTGCTCCCTCGAGGGTGAGGTAAACCTCGTTGGCGTCGAGATCACCGATGTTTCGTAAGCCGAACCGAACTTCAAGCACCGTACCGGCGACGGCTGAGTTCACCGAAATCCCGCCATCGTACACGCCCACAGAACCTGCAAAGGCAAAATTGGGTGCGGCAGGAAGGTTGTCGACTTCGTAGGTTCGCTTGAGCACCTCGCTCTTGACATCGGTGGCGTTCACCATCCGAACGCTGATTCGGTGGGAACCGTCCCCGACTTGGGTTGAATCCCATCGGAACGACCAGTCCTGAGAGCCTTCTTCCTGGAAGGTGAGGGTGTCGCCAACCTCCCAATCCCCGTTGTCAATTTTGTATTCAATGCGGTCGTGTTCGGTGCCTTCGGTGCTGCCTTCAAAGTCAACAAACCCGACCAGCGGGGTGCCCAGGGCAGGTTCGGAAATGGACACGCTCATCCGAGCGAAGCGAACCACCCTGAAATCGAGAGCAGAAGCCTCGCCGCTTTCGGTCAGGGCTCGAGCATAAACCAGCGTGTAGGTTTCATCGGGATCGACCCAATCGTCGTCGACCGTGATGTCGAAGTACCAATCTTCAACGGTCCCGTCAGCACCCAGCCAGTTGGTCAACTCGGTGCTCTCGCCGTCCTCGTAGAATTGTTCAAACTTGACTTGAACCTCGACGTAATTTTCTTCACCGGTGTCGGTTGAACCCTCCACGGAAAGCGTGTTGCCCGCAAGGTGGAGGGTCTGATTGACGGGCGAGGACATGGAGACGTCGTTTCCAAGGCCGTCGCCGCCGGGCGGCGGGTCCACGATCACATCGCCGTTGTCTTCGAGAGGTGTGCATGAACGGCCGAGGACTCGGTCCACGGCACACGAAGCGTCGATGAGCCCGAAGCCCCACTTGTCGTTCCAACGGTCCGAAACGCCGGGTTCGCTGGGGGTGCCTCGGGCTTCGGAAGAGTTGCGAAGGATGTTCCTGATGTCCTCGGGGTCAAGCGTATCGTCGGCCTGAAGCATGAGAGCCACCACGCCGGAAACCACCGGTGTGGCCATGCTCGTCCCGTCCTTTGAATCGTAATCGTTGTCGGCAAGCGGACGCTCGGGTTGACCGGGGAAGGACGGTCCGGTAGCGGCCGTGGCGGAGATGATGGCGGTCCCGAACCCAGCCAGATCCGGTTTCAGTTCATCCCATTCATCGTCGTCGCCGTCGTCGATGCGCGGTCCAAAGTTGGAGTACGAGGCGATGACGTCGTTGGTACGGTTGACGGTGTTTCGGTCGTTGGCCGATGCGATGGAAATGGCGCCGTCTGCGCTGGCGGGGGACGGTACTCGCTTGCTTCCGTCGTTGCCCATCGCCACCACGCAGACGATGCCGGCATCCCGTGCATCGTTGACGAGGCGTGCCTCGGCCCCCGACCCGTTGTCACCTTCGTCGTCGGGGTTCAGGGGAGAGCTGACGGAACCAAAGGACATGGAGCCCACGTCGATGCCTCGGCTGGAGTCGTTGTTGCCCCAGTCGGTGTCCTTGTTGTTGATCATCCATTGAATTCCGTTCAGCGAGGCTTGCGAGTTCGTGCCTCCCGAATCGGTGAGGACTTTGATGTCGACCAAAAAGGCGCCCATGCCGGTTCCCGTGTGGACGCGTTGGGAGCCTCCGGTGCCCAGAGCCGTGGCGGCGACGTGGGTTCCGTGCCCCTGCCCGTCGTCGGGGTCAACCGTTCCGTCGGGATTGGAGGCTGTGGAGGTGGCATCGAAGCCAGCCACCCACTTTTGGTCGTTGTAACTCGTGGGGTCGCTGTCCGGCTCGTCGTCGATGTCGTCAAAGTCGTTGAGCGCCCGGTGTTCGTTGTCCACGCCGGTGTCAAGCACGGCGATGACCACGCCCTCGCCGGTGTAGCCGCGCTCGTAGGCGCTGGCTGAATAGACATCGGAAGGCATGGCTCTTGCGGCTTCGGACGCCACGCCGTTGAACGGCACCATGACGTTCTGCATTTCGACCACCACCACACCAGGAAGGTGGTAAACGTCCAAGAGAGCGCTCACGGGCACTTTGTCGACGACGACCGAGTCAATGGAATTCATGACTTGGAACCAGGCGCCGCCCGCTTCACCCACCCATCCGTGGGCATCGAGGGTAGCGACCAAGCGGTTCACTTCGCCCTCGTTGGGCGCCCAGGCATAATCCACCACGATGGCGACGGTTTTGCGGCCGTCGGGACCTTCGATGGCGGTGGGCGAGATGGATTCTTGGCCGTCGAGCACCCGCTGAAGTCGGTCGTCCATGCCGTTCCAGTCTAAATCGGGGCCGTAAGCGAGCCACCACCTATCGGGTTCAGCAGAAGCCCGGTCGCCTCGGTCAAGGAGACGGAACGGTCGTTCACACAGGACTTCACCGCACATCAACGGCGGCAGGCCGTCCACCAGAAGAGGCGCCCCGTGCGTGGGGGCTTCCTCGGCAGCGAGAGGGTTGGAGAGGCCGGCGGCACTGACATCGGCAACCAGCAACAACAACGAGAACAGAACAGCAGCGATGGTGAAGGATGGAGTGGCTTCGCTTCGCATGGGCTCACCTCGCAAAATTATGGAAAGCCTGCCCACCTTTGAGTCTATCCACCCCTGTATCACGCCGTGCCTTGGTTTCCAACTCAGGAACGGCTCGGCCATTCGAGATGGGACGGGTCTTTGGAACACTGAAGGTGGGGCCCGCTTGAACGCTCGACCAAACCCAACGACGCCGCGCAGGCCGGGCAGTTACCCGCATTCGCCAAATGCTCCATCCACGCTGCTCGGGTTTCAGGCTCGTCGCTGGCCTGCAGGAGATTTTTCAGCGGTTCTCGCAGATGCTTGGGGACCTCAAGTCCACGAGCCGTCCACGGATCTTCGATGGTCTGCAGGTCGATCATGCTCGCTTTGAGGCGTCGGCGTTGGGCGGCATGCGCATCCCCTTGGCTGGGCCCACCGTCGACCACACCGAGCTCCACCGGCCCGCCTCTAGCAATCAACGGCAGGCAGGCATAGGCGGCGATGAAGCCGCCGATATGGGCCATGTGAGCGATGCCGCTGGAGACACCCGATTCCATCGTGGCCAGCGCCCGAACGAGTTCCAAGCCGAAATAGAGCAAGGCGATGAGGACGACGGGCCAAGGTCGAATAAGCAAAAGCGGAAACGGGATTTCATCCCTTGGCCAGCCGGCGAGATAGGCCCCCAGCAAACCAAAGGCGGCTCCTGATGCCCCCAAGGCCGGCCGCCACGAGTCGGCGTTGAACGCCACCCATCCGAGGGAACCGCCCGCCAAACCAACAACATACACCACCGCAAAGCGTCGACTACCGAGCCGTTGCTCGAGGGGGACGCCGACGAGCGCAAGGATGACGACGTTGCCCAAGACGTGCATCAAGTCGCCTTGACTGTGAAGAAAGCCGGCCGAGAACACGGTGTGCCAGAACAACGGGTCGCCGGTTCGTGCCGGTACGAGAACGAAGTCGCTCCAAACCCAATACGAGACCAATTCCCAAGAGGCGAGCACCGACCAAAGCACCTGCACGACCGAACCGAGAAGCACGCTGACCGTGACGCCCATGGCGATGGAGGTACGGGTTCGGACCGCATACGCAAGCGGGCCAAGGACCGCCACAAGCCAGAGAACGAGCACCGCCCATTCCGCCGTCCCAAACAGCGACATGGCGAAGTCCATGCTTCGTCCTTTACTCGGTCCTCTTTTGAGTTATGGAAGCCCACGGTTGAGACAGGAGGGTTCTTGCCCGTTGGCGGGCCCGACGAAACATGGCTGCCCTCTTGACCCTCAACGAGGTCGAGGTGCGCCGCGGCATGGACGTGGTTCTCCGTAACCATCACCTCTCGGTGTCCGGCGGCCAATGCGTTGCCCTGGTCGGTGCGAACGGCTCGGGAAAATCAACCGTCCTCGAGGTCTCGGCAGGGTTGCTACCGCTCGAGAAGGGAAGCGTGCTCCACGGAGAGACCACCGTCATCGACCACGAGGGGCGACGACGAAACGGTCCGCTCACGCTCGGGTTGACGCTGCAAAAAAACGGGGTGCTGGGCAGCGAAGTGGTGGAAGAGCACCTTCAGATGGCCTGCTCCATGGGGGGCACCTCCACCGAGGCGGCTCCTTTCCTTGAAGCCTTCAATCTCAAACACCGAGCCAAGGACCTCGTCGCCCATTTATCGCAAGGCCAGGTCCGGAAGATTGCGGTGCTCTCTGCGCTTCTGCCTGCCTTCGCAAGCGACGAGCCCTGCCTGGTCCTGCTGGATGAACCCTCCACGGGCTTGGACGATGATGCGGTCAAGGTGCTCTGCGAATGGCTCTCCGTCCTCCGCCAGCGTGGTCACGGGTTGCTCGTTGCAACGCACGACCAGCGGCTCCTCGGACAAGCAACGCACCTGCACGCCGTCGCAACCGGAGCCACCGAGCCTTGCGAGGCGCCGAAGGACCACCCCGAAATCACGACCCCTTCGTCCCCTTCCCGGCGTTGCTCACCCGCCGCCTTTGGCGTCAAAACCCATTTCCAAACCATGCTTTGGCTCAACAGCAACGGCATGGCGGCGTTGCTCACGGTGGGTATTTTGTTGGCCATGGGCACGTTCTATCCCAACCTTACACCGCTCCAACAACTCGGTTTTTTGCTGGCGCCCGCCTTTGCCGCCGGCCTTTGCGGTGAACCCCTCGTGGCGGCGATGCGCGAGGAGCGAGCAGCCTCCTGGTGGATGGCCGTGGGCGGCGGTGTTCCGCATGCCGGAGGGATGCCTTTGATGATCGGAGCGGTCGTTACCGCCGGCGCTTCCGTTGGGTTTGAGGAGCCGTTGAACGGGCTGCACGTGCTCGTCGGAGCCCTGCTCTGCTTTGCCGTTTGGCACGGCGTTCGCTTCATGCAATTGGCGACCGTTCGACTCGCACGGCCTCACGCCGCGATGGTCGGCCTGCTCACCCCGGTGCTCATCTTGCCTTACGCCGTCCTCGTCGATTGGCTGACACGGTGAAAACACCAACTTCAAGGAGGAGGTTTTTGACCCGGAGCCATGAAGATGGCGAGCGCGGTGTTGTTCGTCGGTTTTGGCGGCATCGGTGCATCCATGCTGCTCGCTTTGCTCTGGGCACCGAGCGTGTCCATCGACGCCTTCGAATCCCCTGCCGCCCAGCGCATTTTCTACTGGCACGTACCGGCTGCTTGGGCTGCTTTCATCGCCTTTGGTGCTCTTTTCATCGGTTCAGCCGGCTGGCTGTTCAAACGTTCAGATCGCATGTGGCGACTTCACGTGGCGGGCTCGGAGGCCGGCTTGGCGACGGGCCTGATGACCGTTTGGTCGGGCTGTGTTTGGGGCGCTGCTGAATGGGGCACACCGTGGGATTGGACCGACGTCCGCTTGAACACCTTTGGCCTGCTCACGCTGTTGGCCATCTACGTGGTGTTGGGGCGGAACAGTCAACCCGATGGCGTGGAAACACGGGACACCTTCGCCGCCTTTGGCCTCTACGGGTTCGTGTTGGTGCCGCTCACCTACATCGCCACCCGCATTTGGACGATTCGTCACCCCGGCCCCGTGGTGGGCACCGACGACGGGGGCTCCATCAACGGCGAAATGGGGCTCGTCTTGCTCTTCTCCGCCATCTCTTTCACCGTCCTGATCGTCGGCCACATGATGGCTTCCATGCGGCTCACCGACTTGGAGCAAAAACTTGAGCGCCTGCAGGTTCAAACGGATAAGGTGGCCTGAATGGACGGCATGGGTTACTTGGCCGTGGCCTATTTCGGCATGCTGGTGGCCATCGCCCTGTGGACCTACACCGTCGTCCGTCGTTCGCAACGGCTTGAGGAACGGCTTGCGGCTCTCGAATCGGTCAGCGCGCCGGCGTCATCTCCAGAGGTTCAAAACGACGCGCCAGCGGAACCTTGAGGCGCACACCTTCAAAGGCACGGGTCAAACACCTTAGGCTGAGGCGCATGTCTTCCCATCTCGGCGGTGAATTCTGTTTGGTCTGCGGAGCGGACCCCCCGCTCTACGGCGACCGAATGTGCGAACCTTGTCTGCGGGCAAGAACCGTGTTGGTGAAGATGCCCGAAAACGTTCCTTGGGTGCGTTGCGCTCGGTGCGGCATCGTGGAAATCGACGGAAAGTGGGAGGACACCACCGAAGAGAACGTGTGGGACGAACTGCTCCATCGAAACCTCGAAGTTCACGAACGTGCGGAGGACATGCAACTCGCCATGGAAGCGGTCAAGGTGTCCGACCGCCACACGCTGCTCCACGTCCAACTCGAGGGGGTCATTGACAACCTGTTGTTCCAAGAAGAACACACGATGCGAGCCCGAATGGCGAACGGGGTCTGTTTGACCTGCACCCGTCGAGCAGGAAATTACTTCGAAGCCACGGTTCAACTCCGCTCCACGGCTCGGCGTTTGAGCGAAGACGAATTCCAAAAGCTGCGAGCCACCCTTGACGATGTGCTTGACAAACTGTCCGACGACCCGATGTTTTTCATCACCACCGAAGGGCCGGTGACTGGGGGCTACGACGTCGTTCTCGGAAGCAAGGGCCTGGCACGATCCTGGGGTCGCCATTTGGTCACCGAATACGGTGGGATGGTCGTTGAAACCAACTCCACCGTCGGTCGAAAGGACGGCGTTGACGTGACGCGCCTCACGTTGCTGTACCGCAAACCCGGTTACGAGATCGGTGATGTGGTTCAGTGGCGAAATCACCTCTGGCGTCCGTCGGCATGGACGAAAGACGGTGCCATCATGGAGCGCGTGGACCGACGAGAACGAACGGGGGCGACGTGGCGAGACCTCGAATCCGCCAACGTCGTGGCGCAACGGAAAAACGCCATCGAGGTGGACTTCATCAACGAAGACAGTTCGGTTGGCGAGTTCCTCGACCCGACGACGTGGGCCATGGCTTCCGTCCGCCTTCCGTACGAGCACGTCACGGGTCGGCAAGGCATTCTCATTCGCCACGAAGACGCGTGGATGGCTTTGCCCTACCTCGCCGTGGACACGAGCAACGAACAGGAGGCGAGAAATTGACCGAAAACCCCGAAGAACAATCGTTGACGCTGGTCGACCTTGCCCAACGCCTCGACACGCAGAACATGGTTGGTTTTGTTCGCCATTTTGTCGCCGACCTCCGTGCAGGATTCTCAGCCGTCAATGCCAGCCGGTTCCCGTGGTTGGACGAACTCAAAAACGCTCCTTGGAGCGGCGTGCTTTGCCTTGGAATGGGCGGCAGCGCTGCAGGAGGGGATTTCCTCTCGACCCTTTCTTCCCATGGTGGCGGTTGCCCGATCATCGTCCATAGAGACTACACCCTCCCTGCGTGGTTTGACGGAACGTGGTTGGTGCTCGCAACCAGCTACAGCGGAAACACCGAAGAAACCGTCGACGCCACCCAAGAGGCACTGGCGAAAGGCGCCACCGCCATCGTCATCGCCAGCGGAGGGGAACTTGCCGGTCTGCCGGAACTCCACCAGCGTTGCTACTTGGTTCCGGTCGCCGGTGGGCAACCGCCCCGGACCGCCTTTGGTCATCTCTTCTCAAGGCAGGTGGCGTGTCTCGAGGCGTTGCGTTTGCTGCCCCCTTCGGACGCCGCTTCCCGGTCGGCCATGCTTGACCGTTTGGAAGCGAACAGCGCCCATTTTGACGTGTTGGAGCACCCTGAAGGCGACATCGCCATGCTCGCAGCGGGCCTTGTTGGCCGACCTTTGGCGGTGATTGGTCCGACCGAACTCTTGCCAGCGATCAACCGTTTCAAGAACCAAATGAACGAAAACGCAGCCCGCTTCGTTCGCATGGGCGTTCTCCCCGAAATGAATCACAACGAAAGCGTGGCTTGGGGAGGCATCGGACCGGATGGCGACGAAGCGGCAGCGGAGCAGGCGCTTCTTCTGTTGACCTGGCCGGGAATGCATCCGCGGGTTTCACAACGCTTGGATTGGATGGTCGCTCACGCCACCACCGAACACGCTTGGAATCTAGCCGGGGAAGGCACTTCGCTGATGGAAAACCTGCTCTATCACTGCTTGGTGATGGATTGGCTTTCAATGACATTGGCGCTGCTGCACGGAAAAGATCCCGCAGCCATTGCGCCCATCAACGCCCTGAAAGCGCATCTTCAATCGATTCAGTAAAGCGGTCCGCAAATCAGCCTAGGGTCAGGGTAGGCGGTGAGGGCAGCGAGTCGGTCTTCAGCAGCAACAACGCCAGGCAAATCCCCGTCTTCGGGCGCTGAAAGCGCCAGTTGTACGTGAACGTGAGGCGGCCAACCTCCGTTTTCGTGTTCATCGCCCAATTTCGCCAAGACCTCACCGGCCTCAAACGCATCGCCGGGCACCCATTTCGAAATGCTCTCCCAACTCAAATGTCCATAGAGCACCCAAAATTCCGTGGCCGTTCCCGAAGGCGGCTGCCCCACTTCATCGGGCAGGGCAAGTCGGTGGTGGGTGATGAGGGTCGGGCCGTAGGAGCCGTCCTCGTCGTTCACGGTCACGGCAAAGACGTGGCCTGGACCGAAGGCGTGCACGGGCGTCCCTGCCGGGGCTCCCAAATCCAAACCGACATGATGGTCCCGAACGCCGCCAAACAAGGCCGTGGTGTACATGGAGGGTCGATGCTCGTCGTAACGTCCAACCGAATACGGTGTCGGTGCCTGCCAGCCCTCCGGTCGAGGTTGGGTAAAATCGTGGACCCAGTACGGCCCGTCGAACACCACCGTGGGGTGAAAGGCGACGTCCTCGTCTTGACCCATACTGTTGCCTGAGGGTCAAATCTACTTGAGGTTTCGGCGAAGCCTCAAGGCATGTCAGCCGTGCCGTAAGAGCATGCTCGGGACCGTCTTGGTCATGCTCGCAGCGAGCATGCTTCCAGGATGGGCCCTCGCATCGGTGTTGGACGGGAGCAGCGACCGGTTACGAAAGGGGCTTCTCGCTCCCTCCTTGGGATTGTTGTTGCTTTACGGCGTGAGCGGCACCCTGCTGTTGTTGGGCGTCTGGTCGGTCGGCTTGATGTGGGTGGCGGTGGTCGGCCTGAATCTCCTCGCCTACCGAACGGTAACGATACGCCACGAGGTGGTGGCTCAACGAAGCCACTGGCAACGGCTTGAAGCCGCCATGCACGGCGAAGTCGCTGACAGCGCCGCCAACACCACGCTCAGCAACGAAGCCGAAACGCAACTCAAGTTTCAACGCGAACGGAACCTCCCCCTGCTGGGGATCGGCGTTGTGGTCGCCCTCACCGCCCTCTTGAGTCCAACCCTCCAAACGCTTCCGTTTGGGGTTGATTGGATTGGATTTGCCGTGCTCACCCAACAGGTTGTGCTCCAAGGAGAACTCGTCCTTTCCGGGACCAACGTCGGGTTTTGGACCTACCCTCCCGCCTATCCTTCCCTCTCGGGATGGTTGGCAGCAACGCTCAACCTCGATGCGGGTGTTGCCGTGTACCGTTTGGGGCATTGGACCCTCTTCACCGTGCTCGTCGGCCTGATGGGTGCCCTCGACCGCCACGGCGCAGGCGGGCAAGCCATGCTGGCGATGGGATTGGGCCTCGGCCTGTTTGCGAAGACCTTCGATTCCGGCTACCCCAGCGTCGCCAGTCAACTCGGCATGGTCGTTGGGGTGCTGACGTTGTTCCGACCGGCCGACCAACGCCAACGCTACCACACCGTTGGCGTTGGCTTGGCATTGTGGTGCGTGGCCCTGATTCATCCCACGGGAGCCATCTACCTCGCCCTTTTGCTGTTGAGCCACGTCCTTCACGGCGTCAACTTGGAGGACGAAACCCAACGCGCTTGGGCCCGAAAAGTCGCGTACCTCGCATCGATCTTCATCACCATCGGTTTCGCCGTTGCGCTCATCGTGGTCGCCCCGAGGCTGTTTGAAGAGGCCGTCTTTTCGGAGTACGGTTGGCAGGGTGGGCGACCGTTGTTGGTCTACAACGGACCGCTTTTGGCCGTGGCCTGCCTCGCCGCAATCGCTTTGCGCCAAACGCTTGAAGGGAGAATCGCCACCACCTGGTTCGCCCTGCTTTGGTTGCTGAGCTTGGTGCACATCGTTGAGGGATTGCAGCACGTCCCGGTGCTCTCCTTGCTCTCGTACACCCTCTATTCCATGGCCCTTCACGCCTTCCACGTGCCGCTCGCCGTCCTCGTTGCCCTCTGGTGGTCGCCAACCACCGCGTTAACAGCAAAGGTCCAAGCGAACGAGACGACCTGGAAACCGATGCCTCAGGTCGTGGCTTGGTCGTTGACGGGCGTTGTGCTCTTGGGGACCTTGGTGGCCGCAACGGTGGCCGTTCAACTGTCGCACCACGACGAACTGCTCGCCGTCTCCCCCGGCGACCTCGCCCTGCGGGACTCCTTGGAGGCCATCGAGGGCTCGGTGTACACCGAAAACATGCACTGGGGCTACGTCTGGAATGCGCCGGCAGGCATTGAAACCACCTCCATTCCAACCTTGGGACTCGTCCACCTCACCCAAAGCGAGCAGAGCGCGGCGACGAGAGCGGTTTACAGCGACAACATCACCTACTTTTTGGAGAAAAACATGCGTCACGCCCTCACTTCACCGCTCGGAACGGTTCAGTGGACCTTGGCCACCTCTCCGTTTTGGGAACCGATGGTTCAGGCGGACGGGGCGACCTTGTGGGAACTCAAACCCGACGGCGACGCCAGCACGCCGGTGTTAACCGGCATTGACGAACGCGACTGTTCGGATTGCACCGCACGCTTGGACCCTTGGCGGGACCACAAATTCCGAGACCCGCTCAACCTCGGTCAAGAGCGTCCTTTTCTGCTCGAAGGAACAACCGCCGACCTTGAGGTCGAAGCCCCTGCAGGAGCGTTTGAAATGTGTCTGGTGTACGAGGTGATCGGCAGCCCTGATGCCGTGTACGTCAACGCATCGAGCGGGCTTGAACGCCCGTTCCATGCCCTCCAAGCAACCGCCGGCTACCACCAGTCCTGTTTTGCCTTGAACACCTCGTCAACGATGGAGACCTTGACCTTCACGTGGAAAAGCGAGGAGGCGTCCGGGTGGGTGAACCCGCTTGGCCTGTCCGGACGCGACGCGGTTCTCTTTGACCGAACGGGCATCAAATTCCAATGGTTGGAATGGCGAAATTGAGATGTTGAGCAAATACCATGAGAGACCACCTTAACCGGTCATCATGAAGCGCTTGGTCGTGCTGCTTCCCGTGCTCAACGAGGCCAAGGGGCTTCAATGGGTGCTGGAACGCATCCCGTACGCTTCCTTGACCGACGAAGGGTACGAAACCAGCGTCTTGGTGGTGGACGGCAACAGCACCGACCAAACGCCCGAAGTGGCTTCGTCCTTTGGTGTCCGATTCATCGTCCAAGAGGGCGAGGGGAAAGGCAGCGCCATTCGGCACGGTTTTCGCGAGGTGTTGGCCATGGGCAGCGATGTTGTGGTGATGCTCGACGCCGACGGCACGTACGCACCCGAAGAGATGCCTCGCTTGCTTGAACCGCTTGAAGACCATCAAGTGGTGATTGGAGACCGGTTGCGCGGCGAGATGGCTTCGGATTCAATGACGCGGCTCAACTACGTTGGCAACCATCTGCTGACCTGGTTTGCTTCGGGGCTGTACGGCACCACGACCAACGACGTGTGCTCGGGATACTGGGTGTTCAGCCGGGAAGCCATCGACCGGATGATGCTCAACAGCGTCTCGTTTGAAATCGAAGCCGAAATGTTTGCAAGCATGGTTCACCGCAACATTGCGTTCACCTACCGCCCCGTCTCGTACGCAGCCCGGATTGGCGAGGCAAAACTCGGTTCAACCGCCGACGGCTGGAACATTTTGCGGAAGCTGGTGACCCGTCGTTTTCTGCCCCAACCGCTGATGTAATCGGATGACAAGACCTCAAAACCAACGACGAGGGAGGACCCCCCATGGTGCGCACAGCGACGGTGGTCCTCGGGGCCGGCGGCTTGGTCGCCCAACGCTTGCAGCAACGCCTCGTTCACCACCCGTGGTTTTCCCTCGCTGCCGTTGCGGGCTCAGCCCGATTTGCCGGTCGGCCTTTGGAGGAGGTTCCGTGGGTCCTCGAAGAAGAACGGCCGACCTTGCCGAACCTCACCGTGGAGGACATCGAAGATTCCGAACTCGTCGAACGTTTGGCTCAGATGGGCGTTCGAATCGCGTTTTCTGCGCTTCCAACCGGGGAAGCACGTCGCCTTGAACCGAAGTTTGCCGCCAGCGGCATCGCCGTGTTCTCCAACGCCAGCGCCTTCCGGAGAGTCGCCGGTGTTCCGCTGGTGGTTCCCGAACTCAACCCGGAGGCGTTGATGGAGCCTTCCGGAAACCCACTGGTGCACGCCTGTGCAACGAATTGTACCCTGTTGCCCCTGGTCCTGCCCTTGGCCGCCATCAACGAACGCTTTGGCGTTCAAGCGTACACCATGCGAAGCGAGCAAGGGTTGTCGGGAGGGGGGCAGCCCTACCTTGAGGCGGCCCTCGCAGCTGGAACGGTCGACCCTGAAATTCCGGGTGAAGCCGAAAAAACGGACGCCGAACTTCGCCACGTGCTGGCGTGGGAAGGGGATTCCGATGTACGATGCGCTCGCGTCCTTCGCCGAGACGGCCACCTCGTCGTTGTCACGGTTCAGACCCGAGACCCGGTGACGCTGGAAGGCCTGCTCGACGGCCTTCGTTCGTGGGCGGGCAACGAACGGTGCGCCGCCCTTCCAAGCGCACCGCACAAACCGCTGATGCTGGTTGAGCGCATCGATGCGAAAGCCCATCTCTTCGCCGACGGTCTTGGCTTCTCTGAAGGGCCGGATCCCAGCACGGATCTGAAGGCGGGCATGGCCGTGGCGGTGGGAGGCGTCGCTTGCCCAAATCCGCACACGGTTCGGTTTGAGGCGTATTCACACAACACCCTGCGGGGTGCGGCAGGCGGCGTGGTTTACCTTGCTGAACTCGCCGTAAGCATGGATGTCTTGGGTTTGTAACCTCTTCACCCGCAGGGTAAAAGGTTGGGACCTTTTCCTCCGATTCGGTGCCGCCATGGGACTAACCGCCATGATTCCCGACATGACCATCGGTCAATTGACCGTTGAAGCGGCGGAGCGTTGGGGCGAAATTTGGGACCCGAACGCCACCCGCATGACGATTCTCTTGCTGTGCCCTCGCAAAGAACGCAAGATGATGGAACTCCACGGGGACATGGTCGAACACGGCCAACCGGTGATGACGGTCTTTCACCGCCCCCGTGCTGAGGCCTACTTGCTTGAAGAGCAGGGCTTTGACCCTCGGGCCGCTTCCTTCCAATTCGTGGACATCGCCACCGCCGACATGGGGTTGTGGTTGCAACACCTCGTGAACAACGAAGGGTGGCTTCGCAGTTCCATCGAACTCTCCTCGACCCCGTTTGCGGTTGGTCTTCCAACCCAACGGCCGTTTGAAGCGGTCCAAACCCTGTGCTTCCGCCACCCGTCGCTTCCGGCTTTGCAACGCTACTTCCTCCCTTTCCCACCGGATTCGCTTCCCGGAAAGTGTTTTGTCAGCCTCCCGAGGCGGGCCGCAGCGGAAATGGCCCGCCAACAAGCCGAAGTTTTGGGCGTCGGCCGCCTGGAAAAACCGGTTCCGCAACCGGAGCCTCCAACGCCACCCCCCGCACCCAAGGCCGAGCCCGTGGCGAGCGTTGCACCGCCCGAACCGGAGGCACCCTCCGAGCCGGAAGAAGATTCGAAACCCGCCGAAGAGGCCGCCGAGGCCACCAACGATGCATCGGCTGAATCGGAAAGCGTACCGCTACCGCCCTCTGCCGCCGCCACGGAGGCTCCAACCGAAGAGGTGGCCGTTCCCCTGCCGAGTGGAGGCGAAGCCGAGCCGGCCTCCGAAGCCTCCGAAGCCTCGCCAGCACCCGTTGAAGCGCCGAGCGGGGACAACGTCGAACTCCCTGAGGTGGAAGAAGAACCCGAGGCAGCAATGTCCGAGATGGAGGTTGAACTTCGCGCCTTTTTCCAAGAGCTCATCGATGCGGGCGTTGAACCCTCGGCCTTCATGGACGATGCTCGCTGGGAAGACCTCAACGAACGGGCCATTGCCGAAGGGGTGGAAACCTGGCCCATCCTGCTTCAGATGACGGCCATGGGCTGAGAAGGTTCAAATCAAACACGCCAATCCAACACACGAGGGAACACCATGGGATTCTGCATCAACTGCGGCCAACAGCACCCGGACGGTACCCGTTTCTGCCGGTTCTGCGGCAACCAACAACCCGGTGAACCTCTGCTTCAGCGCCTGCGCATGGAAGCCCAACAGATTCATGCGATGCGGTTGCAAATGCAACAACAGCAGCCCCCCGGCAACCCCTATCAGCAACGCCGCTGGTGAGGGCATGCGGCCCAAGCATCTGGCGATGGCGCTGTCCAAACTCCAACCCCACCCCAGCAACGATGTGGCTTTGGAACAATACGCGACTGAAGGCGATCTCGCCGCCTATTGGATGCTCGCCGTGGACGAATTGGACGGCTTGGAAAACGCCGTCGTGGCCGACCTTGGAGCGGGCAACGGCATCTTGGGCATTGCCTGCTTGATGTTGGGTGCGAAGCACGTGCATTTCTATGAGTGCGATGATTCGGTTCTCGAAGTCCTTCGTTCCAACCTTGAACGTCTTCCCGATGACCTGCAAGGGCGAAGCACCGTTCACGCCCAAGCCGTCGACGGCACATCGCTGGAGGTTCCAGGACTCGATGCGGTCGTGATGAACCCGCCATGGGGCGTGCAACGCCCAAAGGCGGACCGCCCGTTTTTGCTCACGGGTTTCTCGAGCGGTGCAAAAGCCGTTCATCTGCTTCACAGCGACAAAGCCGCCCATGTCGAGGGCGTGGCGACAGAGCACGGGTGGGAGGCAGAGAGCGTCCTTCGTACCGATTTTCGATTGCCGGCCACCTACCACCACCACGCCCAACGAACCGGCAGCACCGAGGTGCGCTGTTGGCGGTTCCACCGTCCCGGAGATGCTCGTTTGCCGACGGACGAGGGATGAGAAAGCATAAGGGGGGTTCAAAAGGAGTGAACCCTCCCCTTTGAACAGCGAACGGTGTGCGACCCATCTCGGGCCATGCCTGCACATGGAAGGAAGAACATGACGGCGAGCCTCGTCACCCCAGGAAGCATCATCGCCGCAGAAGGCGAACATGAGAACGGCGAAGGGACGGCCCTCGACTCGGGAAACATCGTTTCAACCGTGGTCGGTTTTGTCCACGTGGACAACGGCGTCATCAGCGTCGCTGCGGCCAACACCATCGTTGAACCCGAAGTGGGGGACACCGTTCTGTGCGAGGTCGTGAAACTCAACGAGAAACACGGCGAGGCCATGATCACCTGTGTTGAAGGCAAACCGGGTTCGCTTCAACCTCAACACCTCTACGGCCAATTTTTCGTCACCGGTTTGGTTGACCGGTTCATGCACCAAACCTCCGACGCCCTGCGACGTCGAGACGTGTGCCGAGCCTTGGTCAAGGAAGTCCACCCCGTCGTCCGCCTCGACTTCCGAGAACGCAACGATTGTGGCGTTCTTCACGCCATCTGCCCGCCCTGCGGCGACACGCTTCAGCCCGAACTCGACGGCGACTGGAACGTGAAATGCCCGACTTGCGGCTACCAAGCCTACCGGGCGCTGGCGGACAACTACGGGGCCGGTTGGGCTGAACTCGACCAAGGCGCCAGTGCCCTCAACAACGCCGGAAAGCGATGGGGGGCTGCTGCTGAGGCCATGTTTGCCAAGGGACCTTCCGGTCGAGCCACCTTCATCGCTGCAGATGTTCGTGAAGACGGACGGGAGCGCTCCTACTTCCGGTTTGAAGGGGAGAGCGGTGGACGTGGCGGTGGTCGTCAGCGAGCCGCACCCGGCACCCGTCTCTTTGTCGGCGGCCTTCCACGAGAGGTGGGCACCGAGGAACTTCGCGAACTTTTCAAGAGCCATGGCGACATGACCGACTGCATCGTCTTGACCGACGACGCCGGCGTGAACCGCGGCTTCGGCTTCGTGACCTACGCCGAGAAATCCATGGCCGAGGCGGCCATCAAAGCGCTTGATGGTCACCGAATCAACGGCCGTCGAATCGGTGTCCGTGACGCCGACGATGACAAGAAGAAGGACCGGAAAAAGAAGGAACCTCAAGGCTTGAAACTCTACATCGGCAACCTCCCGTTCTCCGCCACCGCTGAACAATTGCAGACCTTGGTCGCGGCCCATGCCACCGTGAACGAAGTCGTGCTGGCCACCGGCCCGGGCGACAAACCGAAGGGCTTTGGGTTCGTGTTCATCGCTGAAAAGGACAAGGGCGAAGCCGTGGTTGCAGCCCTGAATCAAAGCGAAATTGACGGCCGAAAGATCAAGGTCGACATCGCCAAAGCAAAGGGCGACAAAGGCGGCCGGAACACCCGAGACGGCGGCGACGGCAGTGGAAAATCCGCTCGGGAATTGCAAGCCCTCCGCGAAGAAGGTGAAGGTGGGAAGAAGCGACGCCGACGCCCTCGTAACAAGAAGGATTGAAGGCGTCTCCCCTCCGCCTTGAACCATGGTTGAGTCCAGCGACCCGGTTTGGTTGGTGCTGGACGGTTACGAAGACGAGCCGGCCGCATTCGGCGTTCCCCCCTACGTCGGTTTTCACGTGCGATACGTCTGCGGCGTGCTTGAACAAGCCTCCCTGCCGTACGTTTACGTCACCGTTGACCAGTGGAGGCGATGGCAACGCAACGAGGCCGACCGGCTTGAGCGCCTCCTTGCGAACGTGCTGGGCGTGGTCTGCGTGGCTGGGGCCGTGGTTCCGGGCAAATACTTGCGGGGGACGCCCATTTCGCTCAAGGAAACCCAAGCGCTGATTCGGAGCGTGCCGAAAGGCACGGCCACGCTGCTCGGCGGTTGGGCCATCCGAGGCTGGAAACAACAAGGCTGGACGCCGCTGCAGCCAAACCTCTTTCTCGCCGTTCAGGACACCGATGCTACCCTCCATCATTTCTTGAAGCAGGGTGAATGGAGACACCAACGACGCACCGCTGAGCAGTGGACGCAATGGGCACAAGCCGGTGCTGGCAGCAAGGCGGTGCGGCACCATCCTGACCTCGGCACTGCGGATATACCGGGACCTTTGACCTACGAAGTGGAAGTGTACCAAGGATGCGTTCGGTACAAACGAGGATGCAAGTTTTGCATCGAACCCAAGAAGGGGGTTCCGATATGGCGGACGCCCGAAGACATCGTCGAAGAGGTCCAGTTGGCGCATGACGCAGGGGTTCACCATGTTCGCCTTGGAGGGATGACCGACACGTACACCTACATGGCGGAGGGGGTTCGTGAATTGGAGTACCCGGTACCGAACCCCGAACCCATTGCAAAATTGCTCCATGGACTTCGAGAGGACGAGCGCCTAGGCATTCTGCACACGGACAACGGAAACCCGTCGATCATCGCCGAGAACCTTGAGCCGGCCGAAGCGATCACCAAGACGCTCGTGGAGACCCTCTCCGACGGTGCCGTGCTCTCCTTTGGTTTGGAATCGGCGGACCCCAGCGTTCACGAAGCCAACTGGCTCAACTGCGACCCCGACCAACTCAAGACGGCGATTCGGCTCATCAACAAACACGGCAAAGTCCGAGGTGAACGAGGCTTGCCAAAACTGCTTCCCGGCCTCAATTTTATCGCAGGGTTGAACGGGGAAACGGAAGCCACCTACGGGATGAACCTCAACCTGCTCCGAGAACTTCGGAGCGAAGGGCACTGGCTTCGGCGAATCAACATCCGGCAAGTGGAAGGAGAGGGGTTTCAAGATGTTCCAAACGAAGCGTTTTCATCCTTCAAGGAAGCCTGTCGGCGTGAAATCGACACCCCGCTACTGCACGAACTGTTTCCCTTGGGTACCGTCTTGAGAAAGGTGCATTGGGAGGCCCACGACGGGCGTACTCGCCTCCCGGTGCACGAAACGGAGGCCCACACCTCGCCGGCGGTTCACGGCAAAGCAGGGGTGACCTTTGGCCGTCAACTGGGCGCCTACCCCATCTTGATTGGCGTCGAGTACAAGGTCCCTCTCGAGACCCAGTCCGACATCCTCGTCACCGGTCACGGAGCGCGTTCCATCACCGGCGTCGAAGTCGGCTTGGACCCCAACCGCGTCACTGAAAAGCAGCTTGAAGCCATGCCGGGCATCGGCAAAAAATCCGCATGGCGTCTGGTCAGTGACCGGGCAAAACGACGCGGAAAAAGCGAGGATGTTGACCTTGAGGCTTGGTTTCAGCGAGCAGACCTCCCGCTTT
>Ga0222715_10001090_pt1 | contig 26672 bp, 17 predicted proteins | sample C33_9DmetaG_FD_165056 | JGI IMG/M metagenome (GOLD analysis project Ga0222715, IMG submission 165056) | Estuarine water microbial communities from San Francisco Bay, California, United States - C33_9D | ecosystem: Environmental > Aquatic > Marine > Unclassified | place: USA: California...
TACTGTTAATGATGAGAGTTGCTATGGATACGGTGATGGATCAATACAATTAACTGTTAATGGTACAGATAGCATTCCTCAATACGACTGGATAGGACCTAATGGATATACAAATCCTAATGAAGATATTAATGGATTAAGATCAGGATTGTATAGCTTATTAATTACTGATATAAGTGGTTGTTATCTTCAAGATAGTTTTTTTGTTACTAGTCCTAATCCGGTAAATGTTTCATTTGCTGTTGATAGTATTAGTTGTAGTGGTTTTAATAATGGAGCTATTAATATGACCACTACTGGATTTTCAAGCTTTGCAGATGTTATTTGGTATGCTAAAACTCCTCCATTCCTTTTTGGACAATGGTATTTATTTTCAGTTGATGAAGATATTGATAGTCTTATGCCTGGAACGTATGCTGTTACAATTTATGATACTCTTAATGGTAATGCATGTGTTTTCTATGATACACTAGAAATATTAGAGCCTAACCCATATAATGCATCTTACAATATCAATGAAATTACCTGTAAAGATGGCAATGATGGTTTTATAGATTTAAATGTTAGTGGTAATACATCTTCTTTGGTGTATAATTGGACAGGTCCAAATGGATTTTCAAATAATACTCAAGATATCTTCCAACTTAGCTCAGGAACTTATGTAATTACAATTACTAATCCAAACGGCTGTATCTATAATGATTCAATAGAATTAGTTAATCCTTCCGAATTATTATCGGTTTCAACTATTTCATCTTGCTATAGCTATTTATGGAATGGTATTACATATAACACTTCTGGAAACTATATTTGGAATGGAGTTAATTCTAGTGGATGTGACTCTTCTGCAACATTAAATCTTAATATTTATGATTCTTCTTCAGTTAATGTATTTGTAAATACTTGCGATAATTATTTATGGAATGGTATTAATTATGATTCAACTGGAATTTATTTCTGGCAAGGAGTAAATATAAATGGATGTGATTCAAACGTCTATTTAAATTTAACTATAAATACTAATACCTACAACGAACTCTCAATTAACACATGTACTTCATACAGTTGGAATGGTATTGATTTAAATCAAACAGGTATATACTACGATACCTTATTAAATTTTACTGGATGTGATAGTATTGTTAAATTAAATCTCTTTATATCAGAATTTTATATTTCCGCTGTTTCTCCAATTTGTGAAAATGATTCTACAACGATTTCTTTATCAATAAACTATCCTACAACAAATAATTATAACATACTAATTAATAATTATTCCTTTAATGTTGATTCCTTAGGCTTATTAAACATCAGCGGAGATGCTATTAAAATCAATGTTAATAATAGTCAAGATCTTGTTTTATTATCAGTTTCTGATAATACCTGTACAACAAATCCATATGATTCTGCATTTGTTTTTGTCAATGAATTACCGTCTTTAAACATTTTGTTAGATGACATTTGTGAAAATGTCGAGCCATTTTTATTTAATGATGCTGAGCCAATAGGTGGAGTTTTTTATATTGATAATAATCTTACAGATACAATTTTTCCATCTAAACTAACCCTTGGAAATCACAAATTATCTTACTCTTACACAGACTCGCTAGGGTGTACTAATTCAATCGATAAAGTAATTCAAGTATTGGAAGCGCCAACAGCTAATATGTCTATTACTCCTATAACTGGTCAAATAGATAGTTTAATAACTTTTACTAATTTATCCTCAGGATTTGTAAATAACACATGGAGTTTAGGTGATGGTTTTTCTATCAGTGAAGAAAATTATTTTACATATTCCTATCCAGAATTTGGTCAGTATTATGTTGAATTAACTGTATTTGGAGCTAATAACTGCTCTGATAATATTTCAAATTACGTAACAGTATATCCTACATATTCTGTATATATTCCTAACTCATTTAGCCCTGATTTAAATTTGATTAATGAGAGTTTTGCTCCAATTGGAATTGGAATATATAATTATGAGATTGAAATTTATAACAGGTGGGGAGATCCAATTTTTAAATCTGAAAATAATCCATGGTTTGCTAATGATGTTATTCAAGGATTATACCTATATACTATAAGGTTAGAAGATTATAATGGTAGACCTTACAAATATCAAGGAACTGTTAGAGTTATACGATAAATGAATATTACTCTAAGAAAAGGAATTAAAGAAGATTTACCTCAGGTTTTAGCACTTATAAAAGAACTTGCTGAATATGAAAATGCTCTTGATCAAGTTGAAGTTACTTTAAATCAATTAGAAAAAGATGGTTTTGAAGGTAATCCTTTTTATTATTTACTGATAGCAGAACTTGATAATCAAATTATTGGTGTTTGTTTTTATTTCATAAGATATTCAACTTGGAAAGGTAAAGTACTTTTTCTGGAAGATTTTGTTGTTAAAGAAGAATATAGAAGAAAGGGAATAGGAGGGATGTTATTTAAAGAAACTATCAGTATCTCTAAAAATGAAAATTTGGATGGTTTACACTGGCAGGTTTTAGATTGGAATATTCCAGCTCTTAATTTTTATAAGAAATATAATGCAACTATTTCTTCAGCTTGGTTGAATGGTAGGTTAAATAAAGAGCAGATAAATAATATAAAAGATTTAGTTTAGTTCTTTCCTTTTTCAAGAATAAAGGAAAATGTTGATCCTACATCAACAGTACTTCTAACATTAATTGTTTGCTGGTGAGCCTCGATTATATGTTTAACAATGGCAAGGCCAAGTCCTGTACCGCCTATCTCTCTAGATCGATTTTTATCAACCCTATAGAATCTTTCAAATAATCTATTTAGTGCTTCTTCGCTTATTCCAATACCATCGTCTGCAACCTCAATAAGCATCTTATCAGTCATATCAAAAAGACGAACATTGGTGACTCCATTATTTTTGCCGTATTTGATGGAATTACTTATTAAATTCATAAAAACTTGTTGAATTTTATTTCTATCAGCATAAACTATTTCAGAATTTGATTCTTTAGATAATTTTAAGGAAATATTCATATTATTAGCTTTCATCTCTAACTGATCAAAAGCTTCGTTTATAATTTCAACAATATTAAAATCATCAAGATCTAGTACATCTTCATTAGTTTCAAGTTGAGATATTACTTCTAAATCATCAACAATATTAATCATCCTATCCACACTAAGATTTGCTCTTTTAAGATATTTTAAATTTACATTTTCATCTTGAAGTCCTCCATCAATTAAAGTTTGTATGTATCCTTGAATATTAAAAATTGGTGTTTTTAACTCATGAGATACATTTCCTATAAATTCTCTTCTATAGTTCTCATTTTCTTTCATTTTTATTAATTCCTCTTCTTTTTGATCAGCCCACTGCTCTGCTTGAATATTTACATTTTCTAAATTTAAATCAGAAATGTTTGATGTTCCTTTAAACTTATAGATGTTCTTATATATAATTTTTATTTTTTCATAGAACTGATATTTTAAAAGGTAATAAGTAGCAGAGAAGTAAATAATAAATAAAGCGGATCCAACAAAAATTGGATTAAAAAGAGTCGATAAATAAGAATAAAGAATAATAAAAAAAGAAATGATTAAACAAATCAATATAGCAAATTTTAATGGAGTGTTTATTTTCATTAGATATCAAATTTGTAACCAATACCTTTAACTGTTTTAATATGATTGCTTCCAATCTTTTCTCTAATTTTTCTTATATGAACATCAATTGTTCTATCTCCTACTATGGCATCTTTCCATATTGTAGTTATAATTTCTTCCCTAGTAAAAACTTTACCTGCAATGGTCATTAAAAGATATAAAAGATTAAATTCTTTTCTGGCAAGATAGATTTCTTTGTTTGAATATAAGAGTTTATGAGTTGATTTATTTATGTTTATTTCGCCAATGCTAATTGGAGAATTTGTTTCGTTAGTCTTTCTTTTTCTCTTAAGAATTGCATTAACTCGACTAACAAGTAATTTTGGTTTAATAGGTTTTGTAATATAATCATCAGCTCCAGCAGAGAAGCCAGCAAGTTCAGAATAATCTTCACTTCTTGCTGTTAGAAATAATATTAAAACATCATCATTTTTTTCATTTTTTCTAATATTTTCACAAACTTCAATTCCATCCATTTCTGGCATCATCACATCAAGTATAATAAGATCAGGATTAAACTTTTCAAGTATTTTTAATGCTGATTTCCCATTACTGGCAGTTTTAATTTTATAACCTTCTTTTATTAAATTGTAAGAAAGGAATTCTAAAATATCTTCCTCATCATCAACTAGTAAAATTCTGCCTTTATCTATCATTTTATAATATTATAAAAACAAATTTAGATAATTAGATATACTAATTAATTTTTTCTTATCCTTTATTTATAATATTTAACAATTACTTAATATTTTGATAAATATTTGTTTACAGATTTATATAATTATCCATTTAAGTTTACAGTAAAAAAATAAACCTTAACAATTACTTAACATTAGCTTAACAAAATATTAAAGAATAAGGTAAATGCATACTTTATTTTTGTCAAAAATTATAACTATGAATAATACAAATACAAATAAGACTCTTGATTTATCTTCATTAGTTTATCTCACTTTAATGATAGTAGTTTTCTTTATTAATCTTTAGTATAGATACTTTTTTAAAAATTGAAAAAATTATTTAAGTCCTTTAGTTTTCCTGATGTTCTATGGTTTCCTAAAAGTGAGCATTCGTTTTTAGCATTTATATGTATTTCCTTTATTGCAGTAATGTTTATTACTCCATATCCACAATATGCAATGTGGGCTGGTTTTCTTTTTGCTGCTTATGCTGCTATTGCTAATGATAGCATTCAGACAATTGGAACTTTTATTGCATCCAACCAAGATAAGAAATGGTGGGTTTTATGGATTTTTATTGGTGGTATTTTCTTTTTTACAATGTTTTACAGTTGGGTCACTCTTGGTGGTGATGTTAGTCATGGTAGATTAACCTCTAAGGGTTTTGAAATTACACCCACTGAATTTCACTTTTTACAAATTGCTGCCCCAATTTTTCTTTTAATTCTTACTAGATTAAGAATGCCTGTTTCTACAACATTTATTCTTCTTACATCATTTGCTGCTACTCCTGCAGCAGTTGGTGGTGTCCTTGCTAAAAGTATGAGTGGGTATATATTGTCTTTTTTAATGGGTTTAATTTTCTTCTTAATTGTTGCAAAAGCTTCAAAAAAGTATTTTGTTGGAGAAGCAAAATTTGTATGGACAATTGCTCAATGGATTACTTCAGGAACATTATGGTCTGTTTGGTTAATGCAAGACGCTGCAAATATTGCAGTATATCTTCCTAGGAGTCTAAATACGGGTGAATTTATCGGATTTACTTCTATTGTGGTAATTGGACTGGGATTATTACTTTATTATAAGGGTGGTAGAATTCAAAAAATTGTTACTGAGAAATCTGTTGTAACGGATGTTCGTTTTGCTACACTAATTGACTTAATTTATTGTATAATTCTATTTTACTTTAAACTTCATAGTAAGGTTCCTATGAGTACTACTTGGGTGTTTATTGGTTTATTAGCTGGTAGAGAGCTTGGTATGGCATTAATGAAAACTGGTGAAAACTCATTATCAAAGAGTATAATGCTTGGCTTAAAGGACATGATTTATGCCTTATTAGGTTTAATTATATCAATAGCTATTGCTATTGGAGTAAATGATCAATTAACAGTTGCTTCAATGTTCAGTACTATTCCTGAGGAATTTGCTGCTGGATTTGTTAAGTTCTTCTCTAGAATTGGATTTTAAATTTCCTTATCTTTGCAAAAAATAATAATTATGAAAAAAATAATATTAACACTTTCTTTAATAGTTTCTTCTATAAGTCTCTTTGCTCAAGGTACGCCTCATGTAAAAGTATTTAGCAATTTTAATTATGACATTGATGCAGACCCTGAGTATGCATTTATGGAATTTGAAGTTAAAAGAGCTTATTTTGGATATGGTTATAAACTAGCCGATGGGTTTACTGCTAAGGTAACTTTTGATGTTGGTAAAAATAGTGCAGGTAGTAATTATACTGCATTCTTAAAAATTGCGTCTCTTAGCTGGCAAGCTTCTGATAAACTTAACCTTTCATTTGGAATGATTGGAAGTAAAAACTTTAAGTTTATGGAAAAAGCATGGGGTAAAAGATATATTTATAAATCTTTTCAAGATCAAAATAAATGGGCAAGTGCTGCTGATGCTGGTGCTAATTTAACTTACAATTTGTCTGATAACTTGATTATTGATGCTCAAATTTTAAATGGTGAGGGATATAATAGTTTACAGGGGTCTGATGGATTAATGAGAGGTGGTGCTGGTTTAACTTTTAATGCAAATGATATCTCTCTAAGAGTCTCTAGAGATATTGTTCCAAGAACAATGTATTCTGATGATTATGAATCTCAGTACATCAATACTTTTGCTATGTCTTATTCAGCTTATAATTTATCTCTTGGTGGAGAATATAACCTTAGAGAAAATACTTCTAATGTCATTGATAATACGAGCTCTGCTTTTTCTGTATATGCTAATTTTGATATTGGAAATGGAGTTTCTTTATTTGGGAGATATGATTTATCTGAATCAGAAGATGCTAACGAAGACCAATGGAATATTGATAATGAAGGAGAATTAACTATTATTGGTGTTGAAAAGCAAATGACAAAAGGAGTTAAGGTAGCTCTTAATGTACAATCTTACAAAGCTGCTACACTTGAAGGAGCAGCTGAAGCAGAGGCTGTTAATACACTATACTTAAATCTTGAATATAAGTTCTAATCATTTTCTTAAATACTAAAAATAAAAGGGCCAGTTTTACTGGCTCTTTTTTTATTTTAAATCTTTTAATTTTGCAATATGAAGAAAATTTTAGTTCTTATAGTATTCCCTTTTATTTGTTTTTCTCAAAATAGTTTAAATATGAATTTACTTGGAGAATATGATTATCCAAATTCTCAAGGTAATGATATATGGGGCTGGGTTTCTCCAGATGGTAGTGAATATGCTCTTGTTGGTCTTACTGACGGCTTTTCAGTTGTAAATGTTACAGATCCTTTAAATCCATCAGAGGAGTTTTTTATAGCAGACTTAAACTCAATTTGGAGAGATGTTAAAACCTGGGGGCATTTTGCATATGTAACAACAGAGGAAGATGCAGGTCTTCTAATTGTCGATCTCAGTGATATGACAGGAAATACTTACTATCATAAAACGGTTTTTAATAATCCAAATGGATCTAGTGTTGAATTCTCTGCTGCACATAATATTTATATTGATGAGAATGGAATTGCTTATATTTTTGGTGCATCTTCCAATACAAGTAGTTTTCCTACAAATGGCGCAATATTTTTAGATTTAACTATTGATCCTATAAATCCAACTTATGTTGGTGAGTGGGATGATTATTACGTTCACGATGGAATGGCAAGAGGAGATACTCTGTATTTAGGATGTATTTATGAAGGAGATATGTATGTAGTAGATGTTTCCGACAAAGCAAATCCTCAAAATTTAGGTAATATTTCTACACCAAATAATTTCACTCATAATGCTTGGGTATCCGATAATGGAAACTTTGTCTTTACTACTGATGAAAAGCCTGATGCATATATTGGATCATATGATATTTCAGATTTAAATAATATACAGGAAGTAGATAGAATTCAATCAAATCCTGGTTCTAGTTCAATTCCCCATAATTCACATGTAGATGGAAATTTTTTAATTACTTCTTACTATAGAGATGGAACAGTTGTTCATGATATTACAAATCCTGATCATTTAGTTGAAGTGGCTTATTATGATTCTTACTCTGGCTCTGGTAACGGTTATGATGGGTGTTGGGGAACATATCCTTTCTTGCCTTCTGGAAATATAATTTCATCAGATAGAAACAGTGGTAGTAATAATAATGCTAGATTGATGATTTACTCAAGGGAATTTCAACAAGCATGTTATATAAATGGTAATGTATATGATAGTAGTACTGGCTTAGCAATTGCTAATGCTTCAATAGATATTATATCTATTTCAAATACAGCAAATTCTAATTTACTTGGTTTCTATCAATCTTCTGTTTTAGACTCTGGGAATTATCAGATAGTTTTTTCAGCTTTTGGATATGAAAATGATACCATTACTACTAATTTCAATAATGGAATTACAACAACTGTTGATTCTTATTTAACTCCAAATTGTTTTACGCCAAAACCAGATAGTTTACATGTCTTTGATGTTATTGATACAAGAGTTAAGATAGGGTGGAGGAATATGAATTCTTTAGAGTGTAAAGTGTTAAAGTATTATGTTAGGTTTCGAGAATTAGGATCTCCATCATGGACAACAAAATCAGCAGGAGCTGGTAGTGGTCTATGTAATTTTGGTTTAAATACTACAGTTAAACAATTAATTAATCTTCAGGCTAATACCACATATGAAATTAAAATGAAAGCATTCTATTGTGGCGGTTTATCATCAGGATATTCTTCCCCAATTCAATTTACTACAGCAGTTCAATGTCCTTCAATGAACGCACTCTCTGTAAGCACTTTTAACAATAACCCATCTAAGGCAAGATTTAGTTGGGATACTTCAGCAGCATATGTTTTTGCAAGAGTTAAGTATCGTATTGATACTACTGGATCTATTTGGGAAAATGTTGGAGGATTTGGTATTTATTATCCTACATTTTCAATTAATATATTTAATTTAGAATCAAGCATGAGCTATAGAGGTCATGGAAGATTATTCTGTGATTCTAATATAACTGCCTATAGATCGCCAAGCTGGACTAATCCTCCAATATATTGGACTCAACCTGGCTCGCCTATAAAACTTGGTGGTGGCTCTGTTTTCGAGACCTTAGAAATTTTTCCTAATCCGTCAAATGGTATGTTTAATATTACTTTTTATTCTAATGAAATTGATGACTATAAAATTTCAATTAAAAATACTATTGGACAGGAATTGTCTTCAACAGTGTTAAAAAATGTTGTTGGAGAGGTAAATAAAATAATTAATATTGAAAATTTTAGCCCCTCTGTTTACATAATTGAATTAACAAATAATACTTATTCAATTACAAAAAATCTAATTATAAGATAGTTTAAAATTCTTGGTTAGAATCTTCTGAAACATCATCATTTTTAATCTTTGATCTTTTAGAGTTTGATTTAAAGTTTAGTTTTCCAAATGTATATTTAAAACTTATTCCAATAGAAGTAAATTTACTTGTTCTCTCAGATATTTGATTAAAATTATCTCCACTTAAATCAGTAGTCCATATTTTGTTGCCATTTTTAGCAAAAGGCTCAACAAGTCTTATGCCAATAGATCCTCTTTTATTTTTAAATTCTTTTTTAATTCCAAAGCTCATCATTGAAAAGCTTGTTGATGTTCCTTGAAGGGTTTGTGATGGAGACCTGGCGAAACCAAAACCTTCTGCCTTCCAATTGTTTTTTAGTTTAAGAGAAATTCCAAAATTGTAATTGTATAGCATAGCAGTTCTATTTTCACTTGCCAAACTATTATCTTCAGCCTCATAGTTATAAAGGTTAAACCCTCCTCTTAAAGTCAGCTTATTAAATCGTATAGATCCATAGTAATTAAAACCAATACTTGTACTACTTCCAATATTTTCATATGTCGTTATTGAAATATCATCTTGTATTCTTAAAAAGGACTCAATTAGATCGTCACTTTGTTTATAATATACATAATAGCTTCCTTGGTATTTTTTTTCAAAGCTATTATACCCAAATTCAAGCTGTTTTGTTGTAGATGGTGTTAAATCTGGATTACCAACAGTAATGTTTTTATTATTTGTAATGTTTGTATTTGTATTTATATAGTTACTACTAGGTCTAGATATTCTTGAGCTATAGCTTAATTTAAAACTTTTACCCATACTTAACTTTTTTGAAAAAGTTAAATTTGGTAGTATATTATCGTAATTTTTTGAAAATGGCTCCTCAGAGTTTTTTTTCCAATTTCCTTCAATGTTCGTGTGTTCGTATCTTGTACCAACCTTTAAACTAAAATCACTAGGTAAATTAATATTTGTAGATAGATATAATGCATTAACTGTCTGTATATAATTAAATATTTCATTTGGAAAAATAAAACTACTACTGTCCGAATCAGTCTGATAATCCATTTCTTGATCTCTAATTATCATTTTTCCACCTATCTCAACAATATGATCATTTATTGGATGTGTGTAATCAAGTTGAAATGTATGTTCAAAGTTTAGTTCGTTGTTAATATTTTTTCTATTAATAAGGTTATCATATTCACTGATATCAGTAACATTTTCTCTTATTCTACTACCTAATTGATAGGAAAGGCTTAGTTCTTTTTCTTCGTTATCTTCAAATGTTTTGGTGTATTCAGTGTTCCAACTAACATTATTTCTAGCACTTGTTGATTCTAAATAAGAATTGTAATTATAGTTCGTATCAATTCCATTATAATCAACTGTTGTTGTGTTTTCAGATGGTGTGTTTCTACCTCTAAAATTTATATCAGATGAAATAGAATTGTATGCATTTATATCATAATACATGTTTATACCAGTGCCATATCCAATCCATTGACTCTCACTAACTCCATCATTTGATAAAAAATTGGTATCACCATTTTCATCCCAATCCTCTCTAAAATATGAGGTGTTTCCTTCTCTAGGCCAGCTATACCAAGCATTTCCTCTAGCAGATAAACTAAAACGCCCTTTTCCTAACGTTAGGTTAAAGCCATTCTTATTATTTCGTGTTCCAAATGAACCATCAATAGATGCTTTATAACCATCAATAATTTTTTTCTGAGTGATTATATTAACAATTCCGGCTTCGCCTTCACCATCATATTTTGCACCAGGGGAGGTGATAATTTCAACGCTCTTTACTTCATCAGCAGGAATCATTTGCAAAGCACTTGCTAAGTCTCCAGTTAGAAATGAAGATGCTTTTCCATTTAAAAGAAATTTTATTTGTTTGGAGCCTCTTAACTCAACATTACCTTCAAAATCTACGGACAACATAGGAGCTTTTCTTAATACATCAGTCGCATCTTCGTTAGCACCATTATCATCATTTTCAGCATTATATATTATCTTATCAAGTTTAGATTCATAAACAGGCTTTTGTTCATCAATAGTAATTTCTGAAAGCATTTCCGAGCTAACTTCAAGTTTTATATCCTTCAAATTAATATCAGGATCTTTTTTTGTTAACTTAAATTCAATATCTTTAGGTTTATACCCTAAGTAATTTATTTTTAAAATATATTCACCTGTTAAAACTCCAGATATAGAAAATTTTCCATTTTGCCCGGATATTGTTCCTTCAATTACTTTGTTCCATTTTGCATTTGTAATGCTAATATTGGCATACTCCAATCCTTCGCCTGTCTTTGAATCAATGATTTTACCGCTAATATTTCCTCTAAAATATGACGATTTATTTTTCTTTCCAAAGCCTGAGAAATCTACAGAACCTCCTTTCCCTCCACCTCTCTGTCCAAATGTAACTAATGGTATTAAAAAAAGTATTAAAATATATTTTTTCATTATAAATTTTTTTTGCAAATATATAGCTTTTGAATAAAAAGGCTATACAAAGTTATTTAAAGAGTAATTAGATTTTATAACTCATTCCAAAAAGTGATTTCTCCTTAATAATTTCTGCTACTCCTTTAGGCACCATTTCTTCCCAGGTACCAGATTCACATGCTTTAATCTTTTTTAAAACTTCTCTAGAGTAAATATTAAGTAAATCAGGATTATAATCTAAATCTTCTATTCTTTTATTGTTAAATAAATACTTATAAATAGATTTAGCTCTTGGATGAATAGTAATGTTTTTACTATTTAAGAGTTCTTTTGAAGTATCTGATTTATAAGGATATAAATAAATTTTAATATCCCTTGTCAGCATTATACCAAATGCTTCCATTATTCCACCATTAAGATTCCTGTAATATTTTTCCTCAAACATTTCTATTAGGTTATCTACTCCAACTATAAAACCTAATCTAGCAGATGTGTATCTTGATAAGTATTCACAGAGTTTGTAATACTTTTTATAGTTTGATATCATCACTGTATATCCTAAAGAGCATAAAATGTCGGCTCTGTCTAGAAAATCTCTTTCATCTAGCTCTCCATCAGACATTAGATTTGATAATGTTATTTCAAATAGTAATTGAATATTATTTTTATCAACCTTTTTATTTTCTTTAAAACGATTTAAGCCTTCAGTTAACATATCAATATTAACTTTTGTTACTGGTCTAAAACTACCTCTAAGAGTTAGGATGTTCTTTTCAAATAATACATCAGATGGATATTTGTTTTTGCCCTGTGGAGTGAAAATAACAGCATTAGTCATTCTCTCTTTTACTAAAGTTAGACTCAATAATCTATTATCTATATCTTCAAAATCAGGACCTAAAACTTCAACCATGTCAATCTCAAAATTATCTCTTGAGAGATTATCAAACAATTGGGTTAAAATTAATTTTGGATCACTTTCATTGTAGCATCCATACATTAAATTAGTTCCAATTACGCCTATTGTTTCTTGCTGTAATTTAGCTTCTTGATCTTTTAGTCTAACATGAATTAAAAAATCATTAGGCTTTTTTTTAGGGTCAAGCTGAAATCTTAGACCAATCCATCCATGGCCTTTGTTTGTTTTCTTGTAATTTATTGTTGTTACTGTATCCGCAAAAACAAAATATTTTGTTTCTTTATGGTGTTTTCTATCAAGTCTTTCCTCCAATAAATCATATTCCTGGTTAAGCATTTTGTTTAATCTTGACTTACATACATATCTTCCGTCATCTTCTTTGCCATAAATTGCATCAGAAAAATCTCTGTCGTATGCAGACATTGTCTTTGCTATAGTTTTTGAGGCACTTCCTACTCGGAAAAATTGCCTAGCAACCTCTTGACCAGCACCAATCTCAACAAATGATCCATAAATTGATTTGTCTCGATTTATAGATTTTGCTTTTTGTCCAGCTGTTAAAACAATTTGTTTACTCATTACTGAATGTATTTAATAACAAAACTAATTAGATATTTTGATAAATGATAATTTTAGAAGTAATATTATTGTTTTATTATGTATAATTTTACATAATTATTTTCACTTATGAAAATCACTTTTTTAGGAACAGGAACATCTCAAGGAGTACCAGTAATTGCATGTAAGTGCGAGGTATGCCTTTCAAAAAATTTAAAAGACAAAAGATTGCGTTCATCAGTATTGATAGAATTTCAAAATAAGACTATTGTTATTGATACAGGACCTGATTTTCGTCAACAGATGTTAAGAGAGAGAGTAGAGAAACTAGATGCAGTTTTATTTACTCATGCTCATAAGGATCATGTTGCTGGTTTAGACGACATACGATCTTTTAATTTTCGTTCGAAAAAGCCAATGGATATTTTTTGTACTAATGTTGTGCTAAGTGCTCTTAGAATGGAATATTCATACATTTTTTCTGAAAAAACTTATCCAGGTGTACCCAAAGTTAATGTAAATATTATTGAAAATACTAACTTTTTTGTTGATGATATTGAGATACAGCCCATTCAGGCATTACACTATAAACTACCAGTTCTAGGATTTAGAATTAAAAACTTTGTTTATCTAACAGATTTGAGTGAAATTAATTCAACTGAAAAAATAAAAATGATAAATGCTGATGTTATTGTTTTGGATTCTCTCAGAAAAGAACCTCATTTATCTCACCTTTCATTAGATGAATCAATAGCTCTTATAAAAGAATTGAAACCTAAACAGGCCTACTTAATTCATGTTAGTCATTTAATGGGTTTACATGATAAGGTTAACTCTGACCTTCCCACCAATATTCATTTATCATATGATGGGTTACAACTAAATATATAATTTTTATAAAAAAAAGTTATATTTTATTTATATTTGCAATTATATTATATTTGAAAAAACTAATTCATCATGAAGAACACTTTTTTATTATCATTCCTTATCTTTTTTGCTTTTAATTCATTTGCTCATAAACATACTCATGATGATGAGTATGAGGTTAGGTATATTAATGAGAGTATGCAATTGAATAATCAAATTCAAGAAAATCTAAGAAATAATTCTCCTTGGCAAAGCTTTTTATCTAATTATCCAGAATGGTTTACATACTTTAATGAGTATAATTATAAACCTCACAGAGCATTTGGTTCTCCAATTACTTTATCAAATGGATATTCTTCTGAGGAAAGGTTTTTAAGTTTTGTAAATACTAATTTAAATGATTTTAATATTCCTCAAGATATTGTTTTGTCAAGAAAAACGGAAAATGATAAATACATAAACCTTGATTTTACTCAGTATTACAATAATCTTGAAATTATTGATAGTAGACTTTATGCTAAGTTAACTTTAGATAATAAGCTTGTTGCATTTGGACTTGATGTTTTTTCAGATATTTCACTAGATGTAATTCCAACTATTTCAGAATCAATGGCAATTGAATCTGCTTCTGAAAATATCATTTCTTCTATCACTAAAAAATTTGTTGAAGACAACTTAAAAATATTACCAATTCCTTTTAATGGTAAATATGATTTTCATCTTGTATATGTTGTTAGAGTTTCTACTCAATTGTCTTTTGGTCCTGCAAATTATATATGCTATGTAGATGCGAATAATGGAAATTTATTAATGAGAATGAATACAGTATTATATGAAGCTCCTGCTCAAGCTAATATTCATGTTGAAGGAGAAGTTTATAGTACACATCCATTTAACCCTTCATCTGTAGAAGATCTAATAAATTTAAGAGTACAGAAAGGAGGGGGGAATTATTATACTGATTCTCTAGGAAATGTTAATGTTCCAGGGACAGGTAGTGCTACATTTTCACTAGAAGGTTTATTTGCTGAAGTTCAAACAAATGGAGGTATTCCTTCTTTTAATAGTCAATTATCTAATGCTAATGTAAGTTTTGATAATTCTAATTCTACAATTCAAGAAAGAACTGCATTTTATTCTGTAAATAAGATTCATGATCATTTAAAATCTGTATTTCCCACATTTACAGGTCTTGATTATGCATTGGAAACAAATATTGACGTTCAAGGAAGCTGTAATGCATATTATGATGGAACAATTAATTTCTTTGCTGAAGGTAATGGCTGCAATGCTACTGCAAAAATTCCTGATGTTGTTTACCATGAATATGGTCATGGCATTAATAACTACAGATACGGTTCTGGTATGTGGAATGGTGGTTTGAATGAAGGTTATGCTGATATCTGGGCTATATCATTAACAGAAAGTCCTGTTCTTGGCTTTGGGTGGGATATTACTGATCCGTCTGTTTATGTTAGAAGATATGATCAGGATAGAAAAGTTTATCCACAAGATTTAGTTGGTGAGGTTCATGCTGATGGTGAAATTATTGCTGGTGCCTTTTGGGATACCTATTTAAATCTTAATGATATGCAACAGATGTTAAATTTGTTTAAATATACCTTTGATGGTGCTCCTGATGGACCTAATGGAACAGAAGGGATTATTTACACAGATGTTTTAGTTGAAGTTTTATTTGCTGACGATAATGATGCTAACCTTACTAATGGTACTCCAAATGATTTAGCTATCATACAAGCTTTTGCATTACATGGAATCACTTTGCTTTCAAATGCAGTAATTGCTCACTCTCCGGTTTCTTTGGCTCCGGGTAATATTGCTATTAATATAAGTGCTAATATCTCTGCTACTTATTCTTGGGCACTCTCAAGCGCCAACTGTTTCTACAGGGTAAATGATAACCAAAATTGGAATTCCTTGTCTATGACTCCAAATGGAAATAATTTTACAGCAACAATTCCAGCACAAACAAATGGTAATATTGTTGCTTATTATATTTCGTTAACTGATAACTATGGTTTTGAATCTGGTATTAACCCACAAGAATCGAACATAGTTCCTCTTAAAGATGCTAATCTTCCTTACTTTACAATGGTTGGATTTGAGCTATATAATGAAGAAGATTTTGATTTTAATGTTGGTTTTTGGCAAACTGGTGATCCGTCAGATAATGCAACAACTGGATTATGGGAAATTGGTGCTCCTATAGGATCTTATGATGATCCAAGTTCTTTATCTGGAATTGTTCAAACTGCCACTCAACATACTCAAAATGGCTATGCCTGTGCATTTACAGGAAATGCATCATCTATAAACGATGGTATAGGCACAAATGATGTTGATGGAGGTCATACAACTTTATATTCTCCATATTATAATTTAAGTTCATATATAAATCCTGCTTTTACATATTGGAGGTGGTATACCAATAATCCGTCTAGTGGAGCTAATCCTGGTGCAGACTGGTGGCAAGTTTTAATAACTGATGATGGAGTAAATTGGGTATATGTTGAGAATACATTAAGTTCAGATTTAAGTTGGAGAAGAAATGCTTTTAGAGTTAAAGATTATGTAAATCTTTCTTCCTCTGTTCAATTAAAATTTATTGCTTCTGACAGTATAAGACCAGGTCAAAATCTTGATGGAGGAAGTTTAATTGAAGCTGCTGTTGATGATTTACATCTCTATGAAAGTCTTGGTAATGGAACTAGCATTGAACAAAATGTTTCTGATGGTAAGATGCCTAAAATTATAAGAGTTACTGACTATTTAGGTAGAGAGGTTAATCCAAAATCTAAAACTTTGAACATTAACAATTTGATATATTATTTTGATGATGGTTCTGTAAAAAAGAAGTCAATATATAGTAAATTATAGCTCTACAAATTTATTATTATTAACTAGAGCAAGAGCTTTACCTTTTAACTTCTCACCTAAAAATGGTGTGTTCTTGGATTTTGAAACAATATCCTTCTTCTCAAAAATCCATTTTATTTCTGGATTAAATATTGTAAGGTTAGCAATATTTCCTTCTTCAATACTAGTGTTTTTGATTCCTAATATTTTTCGTGGATTGTTAGATATTTTATCAATAATTTGATTTAAGCTTAAATGTTTTTCTAAATTTTTAATAATCAGTCCAAATGCACTTTCTAGTCCAATTATTCCAAATTTAGCATTGTCAAACTCTAATTTTTTTGATTCTATCTCTATTGGATTATGATCACAGCTTATTACATCTATAATACCGTCTTTTAGTCCTTGAATAATAGCTTTATTATCATTCTCAGTTCTAAATGGAGGTAACACTTTGAATCTAGTATCAAAATTATTTGTGGAGCTATCAGTAAGAAAAATATTATGAAGAGCAACATCAGCTGAAATTTTTATTCCTTCATCTTTTGCATTTTTAATTTTTTGAATACTTTTTCTTGTACTTAGATAAGATTCATGAATTCTACTTTCAGTGTATCTACATAATGCAATATCTCTATCAAGCATTATTTCTTCGGCAATTGCAGGAATTCCTTTTAATCCTAACTGTGTACTAGTTATTCCTTCATTTATAACACCTTTTTTTTGTACACTTTTATCATTTGGAAAATTCATTAACAGGGCAGATGTATTCTTTATATACAATAAAGCTATTTTCATTAATTCAGTGCTTTGAATAGATTTTTTATCATCTGTAAAGGCAATACATCCATTTTTTATCATATCGTATATCTCAACCAAATTTTCTCCTTTTTGAGATTGAGATAGAGTTCCTGCAACATGAACATTAATGATTTTATTTTTTGTAATATTTTTCACAAAATCTATCATTGTACTATTATCTATTGAAGGGTTTGTGTTAGGCATTAACAAAACATCTGTAAAACCACCTTTTGCAGCAGCATTTAAACCATTTTCAATAGTTTCCCTATGTTCGTATCCAGGTTGCCCAAAATTAACGTGCATGTCAAACCACCCTTGCGAAATATGTAGATTATCTTGTTTGTAAACTTTTGTTTTTGTGTCAATTTGTATTGATTTGGCAATTTTTTCGATCTTATTATTATTTATAAGTATATCACAAACTTTATTGTTATGGCTAGATGAGCTATCAATAATTTTAGTGTTTTTTATAAGTATTTTCATGTTTTTATTAGTTTTAATAAAAGAATTTCTATCCCAAAAAATAATAATGAAATTATTAAACAGCTTTTCCAATAATGAATATCACTAAATGTAGATTTAATAAATTTAGAGACATCTTTATTTTTTTCAATAAGCTTTATATTTTCATTTGTAATATTCTTTATTTTTTCAATGCTAGTATTTTTTAATTGACTTTCATCGCTATCATAATTATAGGCAATAAAGTCAATAATTTTTTGATTGTCATATAATTTGTATTGACCAGATTTTTGAATAAAATTATTAGTGTAGTATCTAGTTTGTCCATTAATACTTCTACAGTTTGGTATAATGTCTATATTTTCATTTTTTAGATTAAAAACACCTTTATTATTATCCTTAGAAACAAAGTAATTATTACTTGAAATTGTATTGTAGATTAGTGTTGGATTAATAGATCTGTTTGCAATATTTAAAAAAACAGGAACAAATAATGCATGTTTTTTAAAGTTAGTAACTGTTGTGTTTATTGGAGTGTTAAATAGATATATATTTCCTTTATCATAATTATAATGTGAAAGAAACTGATTATTGTTCTCTATACTGATTATTGGTTGCTTTATACTTTTACTCCCATTCTCTTGAGTATAATGATAAGATATTTCAGGTAGTTCGACATTCTTTATTTCCCCATCGAATACACTCTCAAATAATGGGTGATTCTCATGAAGTTTATTAATTAAATAAGCATTTGTATCTTTTGATAAGAATGGATAAATATTAAATTTATCTAGAAGATTATTATGTGAAGGTGAACTTAAATCTGATGGGGGTATTATAACTAATGATCCTCCCTTTTTAATAAATGAATATAAAGTTTCTATTAATCCTGATGATAATTCTTTGTTTTCTTTTACAATGATAACATCTCTATTTAGTAGTTTTTGATAGTTTAAGTTATTAGAATTTTTTTCTTCAAAATCATAATTTACAGTATCATTTCTGTAAAGATTTAATAAATAATTTTCTTGGTTAAAATCTACTATACTAGTTACTTTAATTTTATTATTTCTAATTAAGTTAAAGTGTAATTCATTGTCAAAAACGATAGGGTAGTCTTGAATACTTACTCTGCAAATATTTATATTACTATCCAATTTAAAACTGAACTTAAATTCTTCTTCTTTCTCTTCAGTAAAATTTATAAGTTGTTTTATTTTAATCTTGTTGTTAACTTCTAATGTTATAGGAACTTGCTTTTTAGTGTTGTCAAAGTTTGTTATTTTTAAATAGATATCTTGATTTCTGTTTTTTAATAAAATGGGGCCTTCAATCCAAACACTATCAATACTAACGTTATTATTATTTGTAGTTTGAATAGGAATAATATGTATGATATCATTAGTATCTAATATCTCATCAATTCTAATAGTTTCTTGCTGTAAATCAGATAGTATATAGATATGATCTCTGTTTTTAGAAATTAGCTTTTTTTCATTTAAAATTTCTACTATTGATCTGATGTTTCCGTTAGTTTCTAATTCAGTAATTTTTTGAGTTATATCTTCTTTGTTAAGAGGATAATTGGTGGAAAAATCATTAGTTAATAAATAAAATGATGATGATGATTCATAAGAGTTTATTATATCTTCAGATTTATTTTTTGCAATGTCCAGTAAACGTCCTTTTTCAGAAATTGCATCCATGCTTAATGAATTGTCAATGTATATAAATACATTTTTAATTGACTTGTCTTCTTTATTTACAGGCTTGTAAGGTTTTACAAAAGCTAGAACAAGAAAAGCAATAGCAATTATTCTACTTGCTAAGATTAAAAGATTTTTAATATTTCTTTTTTTGTTGTTTTTTAGTTTAACTTCATCTAGAAATCGAATACTACTAAAATAAACCTTCTCATGTTTACGAAAGTTAAATAGATGAATTATAATGGGAATTGCAATTGCAAAGAGGCCGAAGAGAAGCTGGGGGTTTTGATATATCATCAAAGTGCAAAACTACACATTTTGATATAATTGAGTTTGTTTTATGAAATAAATTTACCGTCTACCATCTCTAATTTTTTTTGCGTCATATTAGCAAGTTCTAAATTATGGGTAACAATTATAAAAGTTTGATTTAGTTCTTTGTTAAGTTTTAAAAACAAATTATGCAGATTCATTGCATTCATAGAATCTAAATTTCCTGAAGGTTCATCTGCAAGAATAATGGCTGGTGAATTTATTAATGCTCTTGCTATAGCTACTCGTTGTTGCTCTCCTCCAGATAATTCGTTTGGTTTATGGTCTTTACGATCTTTAATACCTAATAGTTCTAATAATTCAAGCGCTTTTTTTTCAACATCTTTACTTTTTCTTCCAGAAACATAGCCTGGAATACAAATATTTTCAAAAGCACTAAATTCAACAAGAAGATTATGAAATTGAAAAATAAATCCTATTTCTAGATTTCTAATTTTGGCTAATTCATTTGAAGAAAGATTAGTTGTTGATTTACCATCTATAGTATATTTTCCGCTATCTGGTTTTTCTAGAGTTCCTAAGATATGTAATAATGTAGTTTTTCCAGCACCTGAGGCACCAACTATTGAAATTATTTCACCTTTGTTAATTTCTAAATCAATTCCTTTAAGAACAGGAAGATCTTCATAACTAAAGTGAATATCTTCTAATTTAATCATTTTTAAATCCCTTTTTAAGGTAAAGGTAATCCAAATAATACACAACTTTAAGTGATAAGCTATTTTCTTGTGACAAACTGAATGAATCATTAACATTATCAAACCAATTTCTTTTAAGAATATTAGTTTGATTATCAATACCGTTTTTCCAAACTAAACTTAGTTGACTTCCTGGTGCAAACCACCAACTTAGGCCAATGTCTGAGGTCCATGTAGAATAGTTAATATCATAAGAACTAACTTCTGGAATGCTTAGACCATCGATAGATGTTAAATAACCATCATTTTTAAGTCTTCTATATTCTAAATTTTCTAATTGATCTATATGGTATCTCAGTTTAAATGAAAAATCTATTTTGTTGTTTATGATATACTCTCCTGAAAGTACATTTGTAATCATATATGTATTTCTTAGAGAAAGAATTGGCTCTGCTAATTCTTCATCATTAATAGCTATATCATCCAAATATCCTATTTCATTATATCTATCTCTTACTGATAATACATATTTCATTGAGATTTTATCATTGAATCTAAATCTTGGAGATATTCTCCATCTTCGTTCCCTAGCTGAATAAAGTGGTTCATGTACAATGCCTCCGCCAAAATCTAAAGCAAATCTATTTCTGTAGTCACTAGATAGGTACCCACTTAGTCTGTATTTTTTAGATCTTATAACAGGACTGTTTAAATCTTCAGTTCTTGCTTCGTAGTAATCATTTATTTCATAAGGATTAATAATAGTTTTAAACATTAAAAAAAGATAGTTTTTAAGCATAAATTTAGTTTCTCCTTCAATCTCAAGATTAACAAATTTATTATCAGTAAAAAGACTTTGGTGTTTTATAAAAAGATAATATTTAGAAAAAATAAATTTATCATTTTCGTTCAGCTGCTCATAACCAATATCAATCCCGTTCATAATTTCATTATTAGAGTATAGAAATCCTAAATCATTTGGATTGTATTTATCATCCTCAAAAAATGTGTATAATTTATACCTATAATTCCCACTATTTTTTGTTGCAGAAAGCAAGCCAGAAAAACCACTAATAGTACTATCTGTATACAACTCATTACTCATCTTTATTTTTGCATCAAAAACATGTGTGTTTTTAGAATTATTTATTCTTGCAAATAGTCCAGTAACATTAGCATCTTTATTGCTATTTGAATTTGTCATGTTGGTATTCATAAGACTAACAGACGAACTGTTTTCTAAGGCCTTGTCAATAATAAATACATTATAGTTTGTTAGCGGGTTTTCTTCAGTTTTATTAGTAATCGCGTTTAGCGCAGCTATTCCTAAACCATTTTTAGTTCTTCCCGTTATCTTAGTGGCATTTATAAGATCATTTTCTAATCTTCTGCTGTAAAACATTTCTCCACCTTTATTAAAAAGTTCGATACCTTCATTAAAAAACTGTCTATTTTCCTCATACTTTACTTCAAAGGGAGATAGGTTTAAGACCATTGCATCCGAAGCTACTTGACCAAAATCAGGAATTAATGTCATGTCCAAAGTAAAGCTTTCGTTGATTCCATATTTTAGATCTAGACCGTAGTTATATGGAAAATTAGTTTCTCCATCATAAGAATCAGCATATATGGAAGCATATGGCATAAAAGATAATCTTAGAGGACTCTCCACATTTTTAATCCCATTCATTAATCCAGATTGTAAAGCATAGTTTTCAAACTTCACATCTATAGGGTTCCAAGAGTATTCTTCTCTGTATCGACGTATATTTCTAAACATATTTAATGCCCATGCTTTATCAGTATCGGGAAATCTTATTTGAGAAAGAGGAATAGCAATTTCAGCAGACCATCCACGATCATTTATATCAACAGCTGATTTCCAAACGGCATTCCAAGATTTGTCACCACCATCTTTAGACATTTTTTTATCAATTTGTACCCCAGATGCACTTACAATAAAATTATATTCAACTTGAGTATTATTAAAAGGATCTAATATTATTCCAAATAAATCATAGTTTTTATTATCATCATCTCTCTTTCCTAATTCTTTCAAAATACTATCTGGAGCATTATCATAAGCTATAAGTCCAAAATATATGTTTTGATTGTCATAGCATATCTTTACCTCTGTTTTGTGCGTAGGACGCTCTAATAGACCGTTATTTGGTTTAAATTGAGTGAAATTATTAGCTGAATTAAGATTTTTCCAAACCTCATCATTTACGACTCCATCAATTTTTGGTTTTATAACAGTTTTTTTTATCTCATAAACTTTCTTTTCAGAAAATTGAGAAATTGCTAAAAAAGGAAGTAAGACTAGTGTTAAAATGAATTTTATTCTCATACTCAAAAAAATATCTGCAAAAATAGAATTTATTCTTTATAGATTATTGTATTTGAATTCAATAATATATTTTTACAACCTTAAATTAATAAGATGAATTTACACGAATATCAAGGAAAAGAATTACTAAGCACTTTTGGAGTTAGAATACAAAGAGGAATTGTAGCTTCTACTGTTGAAGAAGCTGTCAAAGCAGCAAAAAAGTTAAATAAAGATACTGGTACAAGTTGGTGGGTAGTTAAAGCTCAAATTCATGCTGGAGGTAGAGGAAAAGGCGGTGGTGTTAAATTAGCTAAATCTTTGGAAGAAGTTAAATCGATTTCAAATGATATATTAGGTATGCATTTAATTACCCCTCAAACTTCTGCTGAAGGAAAATTAGTAAACCAAGTTTTAATTGCTGAAGATGTGTATTATCCAGGGGAATCAGAAACTGAAGAGTATTATATGTCAGTATTACTCAACAGATCAAATGGTAGAAATATGATTATGTATTCTACTGAAGGAGGAATGGATATTGAAACAGTAGCTGAAAAAACTCCACATTTAATTTTTACAGAGGAGATTGATCCATCAACAGGATTACAAGGGTTCCAATGTAGAAAAATTGCTTTTAACCTTGGCCTTTCTGGAATTGCTTTTAAAGAAATGACAAAGTTTGTGTATTCATTGTACAAAGCATATGATAATACTGATTCTTCATTATTTGAAATAAATCCTGTTTTAAAAACCTCTGATAATAAAATAATGGCAGTTGATTCTAAAGTATCTTTAGACGACAATGCTCTTTACAGACATAAAGATTATGCTGAATTAAGAGATAAGAGAGAAGAAGACCCTACGGAGGTTGAGGCTGGAGAATATGGCTTAAACTTTGTGAAGCTTAATGGTAATGTTGGTTGTATGGTCAATGGTGCTGGCCTTGCTATGGCTACTATGGATATTATTAAGATGGCTGGAGGTAATCCTGCTAACTTTTTAGATGTTGGTGGTACTGCAGATGCAAAAAGAGTTGAGCAGGCATTTAGAATTATTTTAAAAGATAAAAATGTTAAAGCTATTCTAGTTAATATTTTTGGTGGTATCGTTAGATGTGATAGAGTTGCTCAAGGTATTGTAGATGCATATAAAAATATTGGAGAAATTGGAATTCCCTTAATTGTAAGACTACAAGGAACTAATGCTGCTGAAGCAAAGAAACTGATTGATGAAAGTGGTTTGAAAGTTGAATCTGTAATTCTTTTACAAGAAGCTGCAGATAAAGTTGCAGAAGTAGTATCTTAACTACAGCTACTAGCACACTTTTGGCCATCTATAGCTGCTGAAATTATTCCTCCAGCATATCCAGCTCCTTCACCACAAGGGTATAATCCTTTTACTTTAATGTGTTCCAAGGTTATTGAATCTCTAGGAATCCTAATAGGAGAGGAGGTTCTACTTTCAGGAGCATGAACTACAGCCTCATTAGTAAAATATCCTTTCATATGTTTACCAAATTCTAAGAATCCTTTTTGGAGATTTTTCATTATAAAATCTGGAAATAATTCCTTTAGATTAGCAGATTCTACGCCAGGAAGATAAGATGTTTCTGGAACATTTTTTGATATTTTTCCATTTACAAAATCTACCAATCTTTGTGCAGGAACCTTCTGAGTTTTCCCTCCCATTTCCCATGCTTTTTTTTCAATACTTTTTTGAAACTCTAATCCAGCAAAAACTCCAGATGAAGAATGATTTTTAAAATCTTCAAGTTTTAGTTCAACTACTATACCAGAGTTTGAGCTAGGATAATCTCTTTTTGAGGGAGACCAACCATTAGTTACAACTTCATTTTGAGAAGTTGCACATGGTGCAATTATTCCTCCAGGACACATGCAAAATGAATATATTCCTCTTCCATTAATTTGTCTTGCAATAGAATATGGGGCAGGAGGTAGATATTCTCCTCTAGAATTACATTTATACTGAATTTGATCAATAAGTTCTTGAGAATGCTCTACTCTTACTCCTAAAGCAAAAGATTTTGCTTCCATTTCAATACCTTTATTTTCAAGTAATTTAAATATGTCTCTAGCAGAATGACCAGTTGCAAGAATTAATTTTTTACAATCAATGATTAAAGAATCATTTATCTTAATTCCTTTAACTTGATTATTTTTTAAAATTATATCAGTTAATTTGGAGTTAAAATGTATTTCGCCTCCATTATCGATAATAGTATTTCTAATGTTTTCTATAATTTTTGGAAGTTTATTAGTTCCAATATGAGGGTGAGCTTCAATTTTTATTTCTTTTGTAGCACCATGATTAACTAGAATATCTAAAATTTTATTTACATCACCTCTTTTTTTAGATCTTGTGTATAGTTTTCCATCAGAAAAAGTACCTGCTCCTCCTTCACCAAAACAATAATTTGAATCATTATTTACAATATGATTTTTTGTAAGTAAAGCTAAATCCCTTCTTCTATTTCTAACTTTTTTTCCTCTTTCAATAATTATTGGTTTGATTCCTTTATCAATAAGTTGTAATGCAGCAAATAATCCAGCAGGTCCTGCTCCGATAATAACAACCTCTTTACTTAATTTAACTTTTTTGTAACTAATGTTATTTTTTATCTCCGTAAAAATTTGATTAATATATATATCTAATTTTAAATTGATCTTTATATTTCTTTGTCTAGCATCTATAGATCTTTTGATAATTTCAATATGTTTAATTTCTTCTTTTTTAATATTAAAATCATGAGAAATCTTTTTTTTAAGTAAAGTTTTCTTTTGAGCCTGTTCTGGGCTAACTTGAATTTGAACTGTTTTTATCATTGTTGTAAAATTACATAATGCATTTTTTAAATCTAGTAATTTGAAATTTTATTCAACTTTTTAATTCTAAATTTTTTAAAAATTTTAGTTTTGAATTATGAATAACTCCTTTTTATTCTTTTTGACTTTTATATTATTTTCTTTAAATTCTTATTCTCAAGATACAATTTTAATTTCTCCATTTATTACTGTTGATGGTGAAAAGATATTTACCTCAAATATTCCTCAATTAGATATAATAGAGTTTATTGATAATGCTGAGAGAAGACGCTTTTATAAATTAAAAAGAAGAGTATTAAAAGTTTACCCTTATGCATTACAAACTAAATTTAAAGTAGATTCATTAAATTTTGCTTTAGATTCTATTGGTAAAAAAAGAAAAAAACGTAAACATATAAGGAGTGTTGCTAAAATTATTAAAAAACAATATTCAACTGCTTTAAAAAATCTATCCATGAAAGAAGGAAGGATACTTATTAAATTGATCTATAGAGAAACAGGAATAAGTACATATCGTTTATTGAGAGAATACAGAGGTTGGTGGAGTGCTACAATGTGGCAAACATTTGCAAAAATGTATGATCATGATTTAAAATCAACTTTTGATCCAGTTAATGTTAGAGAAGATATGTTTATTGATAAAATATTAGATCAAGCAAAAAAGGAAGGAATGTTTACTAATTTATAATTTAGTAAATTTCTTAGAGTAAACAGTTTCTTTATGATATAAATTAATCATATAGATGC
>Ga0222715_10001095_pt1 | contig 26631 bp, 29 predicted proteins | sample C33_9DmetaG_FD_165056 | JGI IMG/M metagenome (GOLD analysis project Ga0222715, IMG submission 165056) | Estuarine water microbial communities from San Francisco Bay, California, United States - C33_9D | ecosystem: Environmental > Aquatic > Marine > Unclassified | place: USA: California...
TTTCATCCGGTTGATAAAATTGGAAGCAATGAAGCCACATCCTCCCGTGACGAGAGCAGTAGGCATTTATGTATTAGAAATTAGTTGTTTTAAGCCATTTAATTACATTTAAAATTCTTTAGGAGTTCACATACTCTATCTACGTCTACGATCTCCAAACCATGGTGTGCGCCTAGAAGGAACCCATCCTTCATGATCTTATCTGCGTTTTCAAAATCTTGGAGATACTCTCGGAATGCCGGGTGTCTTGTGATGTTACCCGCAAATGTGACGCGCGTTTGAACGTCATTTTCTTCAAGGTATTTCACTAGCTCGAGTCTATCTGGGCACTGTAATGGAATCGCGAGCCAGTTTGGTTGTCTGGAATCATCTGGGAGTGTATAGTACTCCGTATCCTTGAGGTTTTCTAGGTATCGTTCGATCATCGTGCGCCTTTTCTTGAGGAAACCTTCGAGTTTATCGAGTTGTACGAGACCAAACGCCGCGTTCATTTCACACGCTTTCAAATGATAACCCGCGACACCATACAAAAACTTCCAATCGTATGGGATGCCATCGACAGAGTGATTGAAACGTTCGCTCGGTTCTTCGATGTTATCACCGATTCGACCCCAATCCCGGTACATGAGCGCACGCTTGAGATGGCCATCGTCATTAAACATGACCATGCCACCTACGCCACCCGCAGTGATGACATGACTCGCATAGAAGCTCGTGGTACTCAAATCAGTACACTCAGTCTTCGTGATCGTGTCTGCGGAATCTTCAAACAAAATCACATTTGGAAACGCTTCGCGAATGGCTTTCCAATCTGGTGTGTTTCCGATCAAGTTTGGAAGAAGGAGACACCTCGTGTTTTCCGTGACAACCTTCTTGAGTTGTTCAACATTTGGAACATACGTATTGAGACCTACGTCACAAAATACCGGTTTGTGTCCCAATTGAACGATGGGTGCGACTGTCGTGGAAAATCCACACGCCGGTGTCACGATTTCAGATCCCTTTGGGAGGTCGAGCGCACACAAACCCAAAAGGATCGCACTACTTCCAGAGTTTACAAACAGTCCATGTCTCTTGCCGAATATGTCTGATACCCTTTTCTCAAATTCGACAGAACGATCCCCAAAGCCAGCGAGCCAGCCATCGCGGAGACAATTATTAACAGCTTCAATTTCCTCTTCGCCATACGATTCAAATTTGTTGGGGGCATACCAGACCTTTTTTGGCATTGTGTTTTAATAACATCTATAACTTTTAAGTAATCTGTTTGTGGTTGGATGTGAAATATATGTTTGGTGACACAAGATAACGCATGAATCCCTTCTTTTGAATTTTCAAACCCTAACACCCGCGTTTCATCTTTTCCATACAAATTGATGGCGAGTTGGTAACACTCTGGATTTGGTTTAGGTTTTACATAATCTTCGCGAACTACCCAATTCTCGAGCTTGTTAAGTATGGGGATTTTACTCTTAAAATGTTCAACGACTCTCCTATTTGAATTCGTAACGACAGCATGATTTATGTCATTGTCAACGATGAAATTTATAAACTTATCGGCATTTTTGTTGAGTTCTAGGTATTCAATCTTTAGCATTTCCTGTAATTTTTCCTCACGAATACCTTCCGGGTCTGGGAAATTACTCAAAAACTTTGTCATTCCAGTGGTTTCCACGATTTCTTGTATTTGATCCCGCTTCATACCAAGCACTTTGGCGTATGCTTCATAGTGAATGTGATCACTATTCACGAGTGTTCCATCCAAATCTATGAGGAACAACATATCACTTAAAGTATTGTTTTTACTTTAAGTAAATGAAAAGAGTGTGTGTTCTCGGTTCAAATGGTTTTGTGGGAAGTAATCTACTGAAAGGTACCGATTGGGTCGGGGTCACGCGTCATGATCTAGACCTCACAGACCAATGTGCCGTTGAAAAGTATTTTAATGAACATGAATATGATGTCGTCATTCACTGCGCTGTCGTGGGTGGAAGTCGTCTCAAATTGGATGACGGGAACGTTACACATAAAAACATTCTCATGTTTGAAAATGTAGTGAGAGTTTTCAAAGGTCAATTGATTTACTTTTCGAGTGGCGCGGCACTCAGAGGTAATCCACCGATAGATCCATATGGATTGTCTAAATGGATCATTGATAGAAGAATACAAGCCATACCCGACGCACATTCACTGAGAATATGGGGATGTTACGGAGAAGGGGAACTCCCTACGAGATTTAGTTCTGTGTGTAAGAGAGAAAAACACGTCATCATAGACAAAGATAGATACTTTGATTTCATAGACGTGAAATACGTAAAATCTATAGTCGAACGATACGTTGACGGCGAATTAGATGATAAGGAGTTTGATCTCGTGTACGAAAAGAAACTTTTACTTTCGCAATGGGCCGAACGGTTTGGGGCTTCTTGGGAAATAAGGGACTTTACTGAATTAGGTGAATCATATTGTTCTCAACGCTGAGATGGATTTTTTAAATTTTTCATTTTAATTTTTGAATTTTCGACATTCATAAATTTCTTGATTTTGTTTTCAAATTCTGGTGTACCTATATCTTCAAATTTAAGTAAGAGTAATTTACCAGGTTTATCTTTAAAATAATCAATTATATCCGAATTATGTTTTTCATATATACTAACGAATTTTTCTTTATGTTCATTTGTGACGTGTCCGTAGACACCAAGCAAAGAATTATTTATTTTAAAATTATTTTGTCCACCCCGATTCATGTAAGTCTTGTAACTTTCAAACGTTGAATTCGTATCTCTCACGCATAGTATAAATTTAGAATCATCATATTTTTCATTTATATACTTATACATACCAAAATATGGAAATTCTCTTGAAACAAAGTCTTTGTTCTTTTCTAAGAAATCATATAATTCCTGGTTATTTACGGTTCCGTTAAAAAATGATGATATCTGATCAGACTTGTTAATTTTATAACCGTCCGTAAATATATCATCCTTGTTTACATGTAGGGCTATACTTGTACCAAAATACACTTTATAATTTAAAAGTTCTTTTAGAAATGTGCATATACTCCTCGAACCAGTTTTCAAAAATCCGGTATATATTATCCTCATTTATATATTTTAATCATGTTTTTTTAACCTGATTAAAGGATACATAGTTTTAATTTAAAATGAAGCTTCTCGATTGCTCCCTTCGTGATGGGGGATACGTGAACGATTGGTATTTCAGTAAGGAACATGCTAGAGCGTGTTACAACGCGGTAAAAGAATGTGGAATCGAATACTGTGAAGTTGGTTTTAGACGAACTACACACTCTTCTGGACCATGGTTTTATAGCCCCGAAGCATTGATAAATGAGACATTCAAAGATATCATCTCGCCTGAATGTGAACTCGCGCTCATGGCACAAATGGGTACATTTACGATTGATGATTTCGTGCCTAGGTCTGAATCACTTGTGAGTATGGTTCGAGTTTTGGTTGCCTATCACTGTGAAAACAAAGACGATTCCAAGCTTAACACCAAGTTACTTCACGAGACAGTAGATATGTGTAAACAGCTCAAGAACTTGGGATATGACGTATGCATCAACATTGGTAGAATTGATAAGATGTCTGACGAACAGATTAAACAGACATGCGAAATCATTAATGATGCTCCTATAGAGTATTTCTACTTGGCAGATACATACGGAAACCTGGGGATTTATAAGATGCGTAGTATTTTGAAATTTATCAAACAACACTACGATGGGGCTATTGGATTTCATGCACATGATAACCTTAAAAATGCATCTGTAAAGGCTATAGATGCGTTATATAACGGGGCGAACATAGTGGATGTTACATTTGGTGGTTTCGGGCGTGGTTCGGGTAATGCTAAGACTGAGTATGTCCTCGCACACATGGAAAATAAAGGTGACTACAATTTGTTACCTTCTCTCGTGTATGCCGACAAATGGGTGGAATCTTATAAAAAATCTGGTATTCCATATTTACTTTCCGGTATAAAGTCAATGCATGTCAATTACGCGATAGAAGTAATTGAGAAGCACGAAGACTTAACTATAAAAAAGGTGTACGAGGTTTTTAACCGGATAGTGGAAGATGGTAAACATAACTTCTACTCATCTGATATTCTCACACAATACATGTAAAAATTTATCTTCTTTTTTAGCTATGATCTTGAAATGCTTTGAAAGAAGATTTGAAAAACTTTCCATCGTGAAACAATTTATATGTTCGTGCCAGAATTCCTTGTTTTCTATTTTCTCCTTTGGTACTTCAAAATAGTAATACTTTGAAAATCCCTTCATTTCTTCTATGATTTTATTTGGATCTGGTACGTGTTCTAAGACGTGCATACATGTCACGAGATCACAATTGAAAAGGGTATCTGTAATTGGAACTTTTGACTCCACATTACAAATATCGTACACATGTCTATGTTTTCCTATGTTAGGTGTATTTAAACCATCGTATCCACCAAAATCTATGAGTGTATCTATACCTGTAATATTTTCTTCTATGAAAGGTTGTGATACGTCATCAACATAAGTGTGTCTTGTGTTAAATGCACCCCATTTGTAATTTGGTTCATATGTGAGCCGATCTTTGTTATATTTTTCATCTCTGTAGTTTGTGTATAAATTGGTCATCTCATCATTATCAAAAAGTATATTAATTCCCACAAATTTACAGTCATCACAAGTTGTTGTTCTACATGGGAAGTAGTTTACTTGATTTGGTATTCCATATAAAGAAGTGGTTGCGAGTGGCTTCATTCCGAAAATGCGTTCCGTTATGAAGGGTGAGATCACAGCTGGATTAAATGTACATTTTTTAGAACCGCATGACCTACAATAATCTATGAACTTCATTTAGTGATTATATAATTTCACCTTTAAACTCTTGGTACGAACATATTTTCTTTTAAGAACTCATCATCTAAAAATGGCGCCATTTCTTCATATGGCATGTTTTTGAAAGTCCCATCTGGTAGTGGTTTATTTGAAAGTCTCGGATAACGCCCTTGAACGTTGCATACGATTTCAACTACAATTGGTCCATCTATATGATTTAGATAACCTACATCTTCATCGTTTTCAACTTTATAATATGGAATGTCATAGGCAACCGAAACCTTTTCGATATTGCAAAATGAAAGGTCACTCGATGGTGTAGTTCCATATTCCCTTTTGAAAACCATATTTTGTGTGATTTGTATGGCACCATAACCACCGTTATTGAAGACTAGAATTGTAACGGGTAAATTATGATGTTTAAGTGTCTGTAAATCTTGGATATTATATTGAAATGAGCCATCTCCTACTATGGCATATGTCCTTTTACCGTGAAACGCTGCACCCATAGCCGATGCGACTTCGTAACCCATATCACCATGACCACTCGTGATAAAACGGTCCCCGGTCTTGTATCTATGTGTGTGCCACCCGACACAATATATGGATCCAGATGACATAGTCACCACCGAATTACCACCCTTTTCTTTGAAGAACGTATTCAAGTGGCGATAAGGGCAAACGAGTGGGCCATTCTTTTCGGGTAATTCTTCTTCCCATATAGATCTCCATTCTTTGTTCTTTTGTATCCATTTTTGGTCCCAGTTAACTTTTGGTAATTCTATATCAAAGAAGGTTCTTAGATCCATATGAAGTTTCATGTCTAGTTGTTTCTTTTTCATAAATTCACTTTTATCTATGTCAAAGTAAACGACCTTTGCCTCCCTCGCAAACAAACTTCGATTGTACCCCGTAATATTCTTTGAAAGTCTAGAACCCAGACACAAAATGAGATCTGCATTTTGAATAGCAAAATTACCTGATCTATTTCCTATGAGACCAACTTTTCCAGTGTAGTCATCACCCAAATCACTCCCGAAGAACGTGACAACATAGGGAATGTCATGTCCTTTTATGAATTCTCTAAACTTTTCTTTTGTTTTTGACATGTGTATTCCATTTCCAGCTAGAACTATGGGTCTCTTTGATTCTTTCCATAATTGTACGAATTCCTCGGGTAAATACTGCCTCGTTTCATTTTTTAAATCTAAGCGAGTTGGGATCATATCTGGTACTTGCATAGATTGTACATCTACGGGTATTGATAGCCATACCGGACCGAGTCTACCACTGGTAAGATTTACATAACACTCTTGGAGAATGCGTTGCGTATCCTTCGGGTCAGTGAGTTCTACTGCGTACTTTGTCATACATTTGACTGAATCTACTATGTCACAATCTGAACCAAAATATCCACGGTGTGTACCGCCACTTGATCTTATGTTGTCGTCTCTATGCACTTGGCCGCTTATGAAAAACACAGGTACACTATCTTGATATGCAATGAGACACGGTGTGATTGCATTAGTCGCACCACATCCGGATGTTACACAACACACACTCAGGTTATGTTCATAAGAAGACCACCCAAGTGCGGCATACCCAGCGGGTTGTTCGCCATGTGTATACGTGACATCCATTTTTTGACCAAATGAATCATTGAGGTGCATCGCGAATCCACCCGTCACCGAAAAGCATTTTTGGATACCCTTTTCGATTAAAAAGTCAGTGATGTAATCCGAAACCTTCATCTACGTGATTAAAGAGTAGAAACTTTAAATTGGTACAGATGAAGCTCACATACACGATTCAAGTTTGTAATGAATCGAGGGAGTTGTTTTCGTTGATCAACTTTTTACAAAAGGTGATAGACGATGAAGATGAGGTTAATGTTGTGGTTGATACGGAACACACAACCGATAAAGTTGAACGCGTTCTTGAACATTTCAAGGAGCGCATTAATATTTTTAAACGTCCATTTGACACTTTTAGGGAAAATGCACAGTTTCATATAGAAAAGGCAAATGGTGAATACATATTCGGTATAGACGCGGATGAAATGCCGCGCGAAAAATTAATAAAAAACATTAAAGGAATCATAAACCAAACGGGTGCAGAGATAATAGCGATTCCTAGAATCAATATTCACCCTGACATCACCGAAGAAGATGCAAAAGAATTTGGATTTAGACTTAATGAAGTTGGTTTCATAAATTGGCCCGATTATCAAATGCGAGTTTATAAGAATTGTGATTATATTAAATGGACGGATGAACTTCATACAAAAGTTACCGGTTCAGATAAAGTTGTATGTATAAAGGAGATACCTGAAATGGCTCTTTGGCATATAAAGTCTATGGACAAGCAAAAAAGTCGGTGGAAAAGGGACGAAACCGGCAAGTATAACATAAATGCCCCGTCTACCACTGATTTATACGATCTCTTAATGTAGTTAAAAGGTATTCATCCAATTAAACATATGTTTGTAGTGACAACAGTGCATGACGAAAAGTATAAAGCACTCGCAGACTACACTCTCGATAATAATAAGTTGAAATACTGTGTTAAACATGGGTATAAATTACACTACGCAGATGATGGTGGTGAAAAGTCAAGTGGTCTTAAGATGATGGCAAAATTACCACCTATTCCCGACACGCATCACCCGATGGGGTGGGGTAAAATATACGTGATGCGTGAAGCGATGGATAAGTACCCAAATTCAACCTGGATATTTAACACGGATTGTGATGTTATGATCACAAATATGGATGTTAAATTGGAAGACATCGTTCAAAAGCATGCGAGTGAAAATACACACGTGATGATACCAGCCGATTGTAACGGTATAAATTGTGGAAATATGCTTGTTAGAAATTCACCCATAGGTAGAGCTTTTCTTGATACAGTGATTGCCGGTATGCCATTGTATAGACACTGGTACATGTTTGAAAATCAACTCATTCAAGACTTATTTATTGGTAGTCACCTCGAAGAGACTGGCGTGATCCCGGGTGGTACGTTTTGGGGTCGCGTTGGAAAGGTTCTACCACAGAGAGTCATGAATTCATATGATTACATGAGACTCCCCAAACTAAAAAATAGACCAAACTATAACGATATTCTTGGTACCGATGGGCAATGGCAAGAAGGTGACTTTTTGGTACAATGGCCGTCTACCGATTTGGATTATAGAATTAATGAAGCAAAAAGATTGATTGAAAATTTAAATATCTAAATAATTATATGCTCGAAGAAGAAGTCGATGACATCACAAGGAAGCGATCAGAGCTAGATGAAATCATTACAGAACTCTACGAGCTAGCCCCCCTTTTAGAAAAGTGTGATACAGACACTATTACAAATGGGTACAGGGAATGTGAAACTATGAGTCTTACACTTACCGAGTGGCATATACGAAGTAAACCTCTCTTAAAACATATTGTATCGTGGCTCAACATGTATTATGAGCAAAAAATAGATATATACGATAAAACGGATGATTTAAATAAAAAAATTAAATCCCTCCGTCACTCAATGCTCGCAACACTTAATAAATCCTAAGAACTTCGGCCACAGCGGGGTGACGCAAAATGTCCTCGTCATTCATGGTAATATGGTCAACATATTCAAAGTCATGTCCATCCATTTTGTCAATCAAATCCGCGAGACCATTCGTGTTATTCGCCAAATCACTTTGATTGAGATCACCCATGACAATCATCTTCGAATTTTCACCGAGGCGCGTGAGTAACATCTTCATTTGGTTTGGTGTACAGTTTTGCATTTCATCACCAATAATGAACGCATCATTAAATGTTCGACCGCGCATAAAACCAAGTGGTTCAATGCGCACGGAATATTCGAGTTGTTTACGTGTGAGCTGCATTTCAAATACATCCATCATTGGTCTAATCCATGGTTCCATTTTACGTTCCATTTCACCAGGTAAATATCCCATGTCCTCATCCGCGGCGACGATGGGGCGAGTTAAAATAATCTTATTGTAAACACGGTTTTTTAATTGTTCGGCTGCATATTGACATGCGAACATAGTCTTGCCGGACCCAGCTGGTCCAGTTGCAATAATAATTGGTTTATGCGATTGCAAAACTTTCACATAGTTTATTTGACCTGGAGTTTTTGGAGTATTCATCTAATATGACTTAAGGTTTTTTCTTTATTATAGTAAAATGGAGTTTCACTTTGTGCGAATTCAACGAGGTGGGTATGCGACCATAACCGACCCAAAACAGATGCCACGTGTCATATGTTTCAAAACATCTGAATGTGCATATCGATATGCTGGATATCTCAGTCAATATAGATCCAAATTTGGGATATGGCCAACTGTTGATCTAGGTACACCTATCACGAAGGTGAAGGTTGACCCAAATTTTAAAAGACGGCTCCCGGATGAAGTTATGAAATATGTGCGTATGGAAGTGCATGACAGAGTTGAATTGGATGAAATGTCTATGGTAAGTGGACTGTCTTACTTTTACTGTCACGATTTCAAGTACGATGAATCCAAGTATATGACCATAAACCTACGAGGTCAGGAGATTGATGGTATAGCCGATCAGGCCATGTACAAAGAATGGCTTGAATACAATATAAAGAATGTATGATAATTAATTGTATACCATGGGTAAAATTTTACTTAATTTCGATCCAACGAGCGAATCGCATGTCATGTGGTTGAAGCGTGCGAGTGACAGTTTCAAGAAATCCATGCTTGAAAAACATGATTTCATGAAAGATATCAATGATAATCCAATCTGCGATGAAGTCATCAAGCCACAGGATTGGGCCGAATTGCATTTCGTACTCGCCATGAAATATACCGATGCTGTATTCGATGGTAGTGCTTATATCCCAAAATAAAAAATTGCGTTACATAAATGCGAATCGCTATACTCATTCTTGCACTTCTCATCGTCTATTTGGTTCTCAGACAGACGGAACTCTATATACCCCGTATATTAGATACCGAATGGTTGAATACCAGGAACGACCCAGAGAGAAAAGGTGGACCATTCAATAAATGTTCCCCAGAGTCATTCGGTGAGTGTGCGGAAGTCAAATTTCCAAACCTAAGTAGATATTAATTATGTAATTTTTATATAAATATGATTCGTTCATACGTCGTCGACAAATATGCAGAGCTTTTGGGATTACCAAAAGACCATACGACATGTGTGAATCTTGAGAAAAACACACATAACTGGGCAGTAAAGAGAAGTATAACTCTTGGTGACACAGCCGCGGCCGATAATCACCGTCACATGAACAGATATAAACACAAGTTTCTCCAGATTCAATATAATTTGAAAAAATCACCAATTTTAAAGGAAAAAATCGTGAATGGTACTTTAAAAACGTCTGGTGTCGTTGAACTTTCACCGCAGGCACTCTGGCCAGATGGACCATATGCTAAACAGATGGAGGATTGCATTGGCAAGAGTTTGAAGAAGGAATTTTCATCAAATGTACTCAAAGATCCAAATTATAAGGGTATATTTAGATGTAATAGATGTAAGTCTTACAAAACAACATATTATGAAATGCAAACGCGGAGTGCGGATGAACCAATGACGGTGTTTATCACGTGTCATAGTTGTGATTCTAGATGGAAATCTTAAGTGCATATTTAGTGTGTGTCAGGTCGGTGTCCATGTCACCTACAGACAATATGTACTTATAACCCGTCTGGATTTTTAGATTTCCCTTGTTGTATGCAGGTGTCACGTATAGTTCATCATATGGTATACCATATGCATATAACTGAACTCTTGTCATCTGTAAAATACCAGGTACTTGTGGTCTCGCTGTTATTATGATTATTTTGTATCCACGTGATTTACAATCCTTTAGTAGATTTATGATAGGTATATTAGCTCTACCGTTTGTAAATATGAGAGTGTTATCTATGTCAAACATGACCGCGTCGTTCCTCAGAACTCTTCTATTAAATACATCATACATAATAACCTACTTTAAGAGGAGAAATTAAGTCTAGTAAATGATAGTTGACGTTTCTTTTGAAGATGGAAGTATATCCATCTGTAAGATACTCGAAGAACTAAATGAAAATGAATATTTAGTCGATGAGTTCATATCTAAAAGAGATGGTACCTGTTATTTCAGTCAAATTACACAGTCTGTACCCAAAGAATGTATATCTGGATATTATGATGTGGTAAACATAGAGGATACAGGTTTATACATAAAAATAGGCGACAATTTGTATGAACCCATAGACACGTCAGATGAAGATTATGAAGAGTCTTCGGATGAAGATTCTGAAAGTGAATCGGATATCAGCTTGGATGATGAAGAATAAAATATATGCGTAATATAAATGAAATCTAATAATACTCTTCTCCCACTCGCGATCGCTGCGGCTGTGTTCCTTTACGTGTTTATGTATCAACCAGGTGGTAAGAAGAAGGAAGGATACTGTGGATGCGGAAAATAAAACTTAAAAATTAGAAACGCCATGTAACAAATGGCTCCGTACAGACCACCTAACGCGCACTACAGCGAATTAGATGTCTCGTCGTACGAGCAAGATGACATTTTCAAGTTCATAGGTAAGTCAGGTAAACGCTTTTATTGGCTCACCAGGTTCCTTGATTTGTCCTATCTCTGGTACGACAAGAACCGCAAAGTCATAGAAATTTGGGGACCTTATGAATCTCTCCAAAATTTTCAGGCACATCACGTGATAGAATGTGAATTAGACCTAAGTTGTAATAAAGATTAAGAAAGTTAGATAAACATGTACAAACGACCCCAGATCCGTGTGCGCGAATATTCGATGATCAAGACATCGAGACCTGTGAAAGATTCATTTCTATATAAAATCACGAACCCAGAAAAGACGCGATTTCATGAGATTGAACCATATTACATTCAAGATTACGACACATACATCAAGAATCTCAAGAAGTCATGTGAAGAGAGTGGTGCAAAATTCAAGATGCCAAAGTATGCTCGCCCCTTGCCCGCACCCAATAAACCTATATACATCAAACCAAACATCATTGAATATTCAGATGATGTGATTGTTCGTGTGAACGTGTTAAAGTGTGGTAAAGTACGCGTGAAGATCTTGGCGCAGATGGCAACACTTCATGAAAAATACTTTTCAAAGGCGAAAAAGCCACCCGTCAAAGCATTGGTGGCCGCTCTCAAGGCTATAGGTTACGATGAAACATATGTGAATAACATACCCGAATCACTCAACAAGCAAAAGGAAAACATGGAAGTTAGGTGGAATAAGTTGGATGCAGTGTTGAACAAACCATCTACTTCGAACACAAAAAAGAAGGTCAAGAAGAAAGAACCTGAACCTGAACCCGATCAAGAAGAAGAGGAAGAGGAGGAAGAAGAAACTGAACACGACGACGCGGCTCCGGATGAAGAAGCGCTCGATGCGGATAACGATGACGACGAAGAAGTCGTGGAAGAAGAATACTTTTCAGATGTAGAATGATCCTAAGTCAATAGCCATAGTCAATTTAATTATACAAAAGATGTTCATCACCAACGTTTTCGCCAACGATTACATCCTCGATCGTGCCGTGTTTGATAATATCAAACACGCCTCTAAATACGCGATAGAAAAATCGCGTGAAAAAGTTTGGAAACTCACCGATAACTCCGTGTTTTACGGAAACGTGGAATCTCGCGTGTACGAGATAGACATCGAAAAACCTTCGGATCACGAGGATGAACATATTCTTTCTTTCTTTGGATCCGTGTGAAAATGCGCACATGAACTGTGATCAACACGTGGTTAAAATACAGTTGGAAATATGCCAAATGTTATATACAGCGTGGCATTTTTCGGGTGAGAGTGATTACGTATCCGAAAACGCTCCATTCAGTAAGAATGGAACTAAGCGTGGGTATCGTCCAGCGCACGCGAAACACCCTATGACCATGTGGGTGGCGTCGTCCCTCGAAAACTATTTATATGCCTGTGAGATAGGCATGGCACTCACTTTGGAATACACAAAACGTTACGGCAAGATACATGCGTGTGCGAAGCACTTATTGTGGTTACATACGCACCACCCATCCCGTTTTGAAAAACGATTCAGTGAGACTGCGTACTACTCGAGAGAAGGCATACCCGAGTGTATGCCCGAAGAGTACCAATCTCCATGCATTACCGACGCATATCAAATGTACTACATGATGGATAAAATGTCGTTCGCTCGATACAAAAACATCGCTTCGGGTCTTCCGACTGGTGTACCGTAACCCAAATTTTCCAAAAACTTTGGAATTTCACTATTTTCAAAGTCGTGAATTTCTATGAGAATCACGGGCATATGATTTTTGATTGTATTTATAGCACCTTCAAGTACTTGTAATTCGTGACCTTCTACATCGATCTTTATTATAGATGGAGTACCATCGTATGTGTCATCCAATCGTTTGCATTGTGCTTGTACCATTTGGTTACCCAATCTTTCCCCGTGCATACACAGAGATGTTCCACCGTAATTAATTTTATTTTCGTATTGACATCCTCTTTGAGGTGCATACATATTAGATACACATTCCACATTAGATAGAGCACATCCATATAATTTAACCTGATTCTTCAAATTATTGTTTTTTATGTTCATATCTACTATTGTGTGATACACAGGTTCAAATGTGTGTACCGGCCCGTAATCTGAAAACATGAGCGTATTGTATCCTATGTTAGCTCCTATATCGAGTATATCTGTACCTTGTTTGTAGTTTTCTTTAATATCTCTTCTCATCCATCCATCCCATTCGTAACCCCTTGCTATTAATGGACCTATGTACTCATCGTCTTCTATGACAAACACGTTGTACAAGCCATTATTGACTTTGCACACATTAAGTTTCATTAAAAACATATGTTATGTATTCTCTAACTATTTTGGTATAAAGATTTCTGTGTTTAATGTAATATGTTAGCTACAGCTAAACTTTTAAGTGCGCCATCAATAAACATAAAAAAACAAGAAAAACATCAACCCAAACTTTTTAGTGATTTCGTTAAAGGTGTTAAGAAGAATGAAGTACACGATGTCTTGATTCAACCAAACAACGGTCTCGTGTATTACATAAACGAAGACGGCGAAACATCTTTCACTAATTATATCCCATCCAACCCATTTTGGGAAATGATCATGGATAGTGACGCAAACGTCGAGATGGATTTGTCTTCGTCCGTGTCTTTCGGTGAAATCACATCCATTGGTTTCACCATACTCCTGTCCATTGCACTCTTCCGGATGTTTATCGGTGGTATGGGTGGTGGAGGGGCGAACCCATTCAGTATGAGTGAAAAACCACTCGATGTCGAGAATGAAATAACGACGAGATTCGACGATGTTCAGGGCATCGACAGTGCGAAAGATGAACTCCAAGAGATCGTCGGATTCCTTCGTGACCCGACGCAATACATCATCAGTGGTGCGAAGATCCCAAAAGGTGCTTTGCTCACAGGAAAGCCGGGTACGGGTAAAACACTCTTGGCTCGCGCGATCGCGGGTGAATCCTCGGTTCCATTCATTCAGTGTTCCGGTTCATCGTTTGTCGAGATGTTCGTCGGTGTGGGCGCGAAGCGCGTGCGTGACGTGTTTGAAATTGCTCGTAAAAACCAACCTTGTATCGTGTTCATAGACGAGATCGACGCTATTGGTAAGAAACGTTCTATGAATGGATTTGCTGCGAACGACGAACGCGAACAAACCATCAACCAACTCTTAACTGAAATGGACGGGTTCGATAACGACTCACAAATCGTTGTCATCGCCGCCACAAACAGGGCAGACATTCTCGATGACGCACTTCTCAGACCAGGTCGTTTCGATCGCAAGATACAGGTTGGCCTTCCAGACGTGTATGGGCGCGAAAAGATTTTACAAGTCCACTCCAAAAACAAGAACCTTTCCCCGGAAGTGAGTCTCATGGACGTCGCGAGACAAACGACCGGATTTTCTGGAGCGGATCTCGAAAACCTCATGAACGAGTGTGCCATTCGTTCCGTGAAGGAAGGTACCAATGTTATCACACCTACAATCATCGAAGACATGTATCAGCGTGTCGTCGTGGGTGCGAAGGGTGGCGCGCCTATGTCCGATGAACGCAAGAAGCTCGTGGCGTACCACGAAGCGGGGCATGCCATCATAGGTGTTTTGATGACTTCGTATGACGAAGTTCGTAAAGTCAGTATCATTCCCAGAGGTGATGCTGGTGGCGTCACGTTCTTCCAACCATCGAGTGATGAACTGGGTATGTACACGAAAGATTACCTTTTGTCCCAAATAAAAGTTGCATTGGGTGGACACGCAGCAGAAGAACTCATATATGGAAAGAACAACGTGACCACAGGTGCGAGTAGTGATTTCGCACACGTGTATGCCATCGCGCGTGAAATGGTGACGACCTATGGCATGTCCGAAGCCATCGGTAAGATAAACATTGATTCCAACGCACTTTCTCAGCAGACGGCATATCTCGTAGACCTCGAGGTCCACAGGATCACGGATGAGTGTTATTCGCAAGTATTCGAAATATTGAGTTCGCGTAAGACTGATCTCGAGGCACTCAAGGACATTCTCATCAGGGACGAAATCATCGATGGGAAGGTCGTGTATGACATGATAAAAATGTGAGATACTAGTAGATATGAGTGCTCGCCTGCCACCATCAGGTAGAACGTCGAGGGGTTCAGTAACAGAAACACGGCGATCTGCTTTTTCGGCACCCCAAAAAGAGGGGGGTATTCAGCGTTCTACTTCATTTAATGGAGGGAGTAGTGGGCATTTGAGTGAAGGTCGACGAACACCGGCGACGGGTGTTAGAAGTGTAAATATGGTAATTGAGCAACACAATAGAGAAATAAGTGGTGCTTCTGCTGGAAGACGTGGATTAATAGTGGCTAATACTCAAGCGGAGTTAGAAGGCATGAGAGAGAATGTGAGTGAAAAATTAAAAACGGCGCGCGGTAAGCTTGAAATTATGAAAAAGAATCCTAACACACCAATTAAAAATATGAATGATCAAAAAAAAATAATTGAAAAATATGAAAATAGATTACGTACATATGATAATGCCGTGGAAACAGCTCTCGGACAAAAAAGGGAACGACCCAATTCCGGAAGCGTACAGTCACATCTCAAAAGAACTAAGAGTACAGAGGAACTACCCATTATTAATAATAAACCACGCAATAATGTTACAAGACCAACGGCTATTAGACCCTCAAATTTTCTTTCACAATTGAAGCGCGCTACCGGTAAAATAAACCGCAGTAAAGAAACTGTTATTGAAACGCAAGCGCCACCCAAAAAAACTCAACAACCAAAAACACCCAAAAGGACTCAACAACCAAAAACACCCAAAAAAACTCAACAACCAAAAACACCCAAAAGGACTCAACAACCAAAAACACCCAAAATGACCTCGCTAGCCAAAAACACTCAACAATATGAATGGCAGGAAGAAATGCAAGAGATGATAGACAATTTAAAAAAATTAAAAAAAGGGGGAAAAGTAACTAACGATATAATTAATAAATATTCAAAACGCGTTAAAGTTCTAACGAGCTTCGTCGGTGCCAACACTAAAGAAATAACTTTATTCAATAAAATGGTCAATGATATAGATAGTTTCGGGTCTAATAACCCTGTTCCAGCGGTAACCAATGGAACGTCTAATAGATCACCTACACCATCGCAGATAATAAGACCCTCAACCACCCCACCAAGCCAAATGGCGATTTACTTACAAGGAAAGAAGGAAGGGAGCGAAGAGATGGCTAAAATAAGAAAAGAGGTGCGTGAAATGTACGGTTCACCCAGAAAAAGACTTGAGCCGTTATTCAATAAAATCGCCGAGTCTTCTAAAACACCACCCGGTGTTACGAAGACAAATCTCAAAAAATTCTTAGAACCGTTTAAGCAACCAATATCCATTAAGTTTGCTCCAAGCATTCAAGCGACTGGTGGTAACGCGACCATTATTCAAACTAAAAACAAAAAGAATGACGACAAGAAAAAGAAACCCGTCAAAAAGTTTGATGTTCTCGCTGATCCAGTCTCCGCGTACCGCAAGTCTGTAGCCGCGAGCAAACGCAAAGAAATCATGACTATACTTAGAACCCCCACCATTGGTCAAAGAAAGAAACACGTGATACAATTGATCGATAAGGAATTGAGACTCATGAAAGTTCCAAAAGATATAGAACGTAAGATGATTTCCTTGTATTCTAAGGCCTTAAGTGAGAAACAAATCAAACAATTATTCGGTGGTCGAAGCACTGCGGATGTGAAGAAGATTCTCAAGAAACAGGTCGACTATTTCAAAAAGAAAAAGAGATAAAGATAAGACTCCATCTACTTAATAATGAGTTACATAGCATGGGATACCGAAACTACCGGTCTTCCCATGGCCCGGACTCGGGCAACCCCAGATAACATAGATAATTTCAAACACTGTCGTATGTTGTCTTTGGCCCTCGTGAAATACACATCGAGTGGTAGGGAGGTATCTTCCTATCACAATATCGTGTATCCAGACACATTTGATGTGAAAGCAACCGAAATACACGGGATCACACCTGAGCACGCGAAAGCGGTGGGTAAACCCTTTAAACAAATCTATGATACGTTTATCGAAACTATGCGTGGTGTAGACATACTCGTCGCGCACAATTCGCAGTTCGATGAAGACGTGTTGTTCTCAGAGTGTTACAGACGTGGTTTGAGTGTTGAGCCGTTCAGGCGTATGCGTTTTGTGTGTACTTTGGATATGACTCGAGATGTGTTCTTGCGTAACATGAAACTCGGTGTTCTCTACCAAAAGCTTTTCAACAAAGAGCTCGAGGGTGCACACGATGCTTTGAATGATTCGCGTGCGTGTGGGTGTGTGTATCCAATTCTTCGTGATAAGATACCCAATCTCAAACCACTTGGTATCCCCAAGATCATTCTTAAGGCTTCGGAGGTCGCGGGTATGATTGGAAAGAACCAATACAAAACCCCTTTACAGATCGCGGATGAATTGTGGAGTAAGTACATGCCCGAGACCTTCGAGGGTCGAACGAAGGAACAAGTGGCCATGCAAGCCATCGGTACGTCGCAGGTCGCAAAAGACCTCTTAAAAGATGTCGAACAGTTCAAGTCTACGAACAGTACGAGTGTTGAACAGAAATTCAGAGCTGTTTCTAATCAACTCGAAAAGAATTCGGGGCTCAAGAAAGAAGAACTCGATGCTGCAAAGGATCACATACGTAAGACTCTGTATACAAATCACGGGACGAGACACGAAGATACAACCGCTGAACACTACGAGAATCTCATAGAAGATCGAACGTTCTATACGTATGATGTGTGCACACTCGCTGGTACGACATATCAAATCGTGGGACGAATAGACAGGATTCGTGAAAATGAAGACGGGACGCGATCCATCGTCGAAATCAAGAACCGCGCGAGAGGCCTCTTCAGGTCGGTTCGTGAATATGAGGAAATCCAGTGTCAAACATACATGGAAATGCTCGATTTACATGCGTGTACTCTTATCGAACAATGTGATTCCAAGCGAATGTCGCACTACATCCCACGTGAAAAGGATCGTTGGAACGACGTGATTTTACCTAAACTCAAAAACTTTTGTGAGCGTTTTCATGATATGCTCTCGTGTAACTAAAAAATTTACGTATAATAAATGGCTACCCCTCCATCCACCCCAAAAAGAAAGGCACCATCTTCACCCAATTCTCCTAACAAGGGGACTATGACTCCAAAAACGAAGGCGGTTGCAAACGCTTTATCTAGGATCACTACAGTCATGTCTTCTCCAGAGAGACGCACCAAACAAGTGCGTCGCACTTTGAATTTTGCAGAGAGATCTATCGCACAGAGCGCGAAGGCTGCGAAAAGTGCTATGATTAGCGCAAACATACAGAAAGTGTGGAATCAAATTGAGTCTAACGTTCGTAAAGCACAGGCTAAGGCGAAGGCCGCTAAGAATAAAAATAAAAACAAAAAGTAAGAATGACGCGCGAGTGTATACATGGTAATCCCAGAACACAGTGTCCAATTTGTAGAGGTTTAGAACGAATCGTGTCTCAACAGACCATAGGGTATGCCGCCATCGCGCGTGCGATCACCGGTACACAAAATCGCGTTTTAGCTCGAAGTATCACAAGACTCTCGAGACTTCCACAGAATTACCCAGACATACGTGTCAGGATTACAGATGAAATGCGTAACGCGACCCGTGACCTTATTGCATCTCCCCGTAATGCACCCACGGGTGATAGATTTAGAAACGTCATGTCAAGTGCGTTAGTGAGAGTTGAAATCAACACAGGTTCGTATTCGGCGTCCTCGTTATCTTCGTCTAATTTAAATTCACCCCGTAGTTCAATTGGAACTGGGTCACGTTTCACGAGATCTGGTTTGATTGACTATTCTCGTTTGGGTACACCTAATTCACCACGCAGTAGACGCGCTAGGTCTACTACACCCGTGTCTAGATTTACTGGTCCGCAATCTTCCAGTTCTAACGTGAGTAACGCGGAAAGGTTTTCTCCACCCAGGAAGAAATCTAAGTAGACTTTATGGTGTCTCTCGAAGACTTCATTCGAAACACTGCTATTTTTGGTAATGGTTTGTGTTTGATAGACAGTGCTTTGAGAATTATAAAATTTGGGAAATAAAAAAAATATTTTTTTTTGAAACTTTTTTTCGAAAAAAGAAAGTGTAATAATTATTTTTTTTTTCGAAAGGATTTAAAAAGTAGACTCTAATGTTTACCATAAGATGAATGAATTGGTTTCAGAAAGGCTTAATCTCGGTAAAGAGAAGTATGGTCACGGTGTTCGTACGCACATGGATACCACGACGTGGGGAACACCTAAGAATTCGTGGATCGAGATGGCAGTGGAGGAGTACCTAGATGCCATCGTGTACACGGTCGCCGATTACATACGTAAGTTCGAAGAACCTTCTCAGCCCGATGATAACGACAGAATCATGGAACTCGTGAATTACCCCGATCACATGTTGAGTGCATGTCACGAAAAACTCGTGAATTCTCTCAAAGAACTCGTGGAATTATCATTGGCAATAAAATAATAGGTATTATTAGATATGTCTAACGGAGCTGTAGCTCAGTTGTTGGCGCGGGGAAAACAGGATGTGCACATCACAGGTTCTCCTCAGATTACCTTTTTTAACTCGTCTTTCAAGAGACATAGTAATTTCGCTACGTTTACACAGGAGCAGACGATACAGGGGATTCCTAGAGCGGGTGGTACGTCGAGTGTCATGTTTAAACGATCGGGTGATTTATTGGGATATTGTTACATAGACGTAAAATTGAATGGGGTCGCGCAATTGATTGACGATTGGAGAACAGTCATAGATGAGGTAGAGTTGTACATAGGTGGTCAACTTGTAGATCGCCAAGATGCCGAATTCTGTGAAGACATAGCCATCGATCTTTTGGCGACCACGTATTCCAAATCATTCCCAGCGAGTCTTCACGGGGGTATAGGTTCGAGTTCATTCTTTTACCCACTTCGTTTTTTCTTTTGTGAGTCTTGGCAAACATGTCTTCCAGTCGTGGCGATTCAAAACCATGACATAGAATTGAAAATCAAATGGAGTGAAAACTTCAATGAAAACTATTCGTGTCATTTGAATGCACGATACGCATACTTGGATGAAGACGAACGCATGAAAGTCGCCCTTTCAGAACACAATATGTTGATTTTCCAAGTACAAAAGAATAAGCCACTCAATCAAATGGTTCAGGAACTTACGTTTAATCACCCAGTCAAATTCATCGCGAGTAGTAATGTGAGTGCATCAAATAATCTAGTATCCCGTGTCAATAAAGTAAAGATACAAGTGAATGGATCGGATTTAGATGATTTTAAGGTGAGTGTACCGTATTACACCGCCATCCCGTGTTATTACAACACGGAATTTTCAGCCTCTAACTCAGAAGGCATGTTTGTGTACCCGTTCTGTATATCCACGTGCAGATACCAACCCACAGGAACGCTTAATTTCAGCAGAATAGATTCGTGTACGATTCATTGCACAGAAAACATCAATAGAGCCATATATGCCGTAAACTATAATATCCTAAAGATAAAAGACGGTATGGCACGTGTAATGTATGTGGACTAATTTCTGGTATAGTATTAAACGTGATGGGTAGAGACGATTACTCGCAGAGTAGTCAGTTGTCTACCTTGGTTGGTAAGCCTGTATCAAGATATACACAGTTACCAAAAAATACAAATACGTTAAGAAAATTAACGGAGGCAAAGACGAAACCTAACAATAGGTATCACTATTCTATTTATCCATCCGTAGAAACAGAATATCAAGCTTCATATTCTCAACTCACAAATCTCGATTTTTATTCACCCATCATCACCATTTTGGGTAATAACCCATACGCACATTTGATAAACACACCATTTACGGATCCTGGTGTCACTTTAGATGATGGATCTACGCTCGTGTCTAATGTGTCTACCGTGAATACGAATGCGTTTGGTACGTTTAAAATAACATACGTAGCTACAGATGGTATAAATCCAGATACAACGAGTGTACGAATCGTGAAAGTCGGTGAATTCCCAGACGCGACGATCGATGGTGACAATCCGTACACACTCGAAAGGTATGACCCTTACTATGATGAAGGTATGACCATAAACGACGCAAATTCTACCGTGCGCTCGACTACGTCTACTGTAAATAACACAGCGGTCGGTAATTACACTGTAAACTATACGGTAGCGAATGAGGTGTTCGCCCGTGTTTACTCGAGAGCCGTGAAAGTAGTGGATACGAGCCCACCCGTGGTCACCATACTTGGTGATAACCCATACACACTCGAACGTTTCGATGTGTATACAGATCCGGGTGCGACGGGTGATCGCGGTACCACCGTGACAACAGATTTAAGTAATGTTCAAAACACGTCTATCAGTTCATTCGTTGTCGTGTATAACGCGACGGATGGCAACACATTACACGATGTTGCGGTTACGCGCACTGTGAATGTTGTGGATACTGTTCCACCCGTGATTACAGTACTCGGTGATAATCCATACACACTCGAACGTTTCGACGTGTACACCGATTCCGGCGCGACAGTTGACAGAGGATCTATACTCACAACAGATCTGACAGCCGTAAACAACGCACTCACACACGGAAGTTCTTTTGTGGTGACGTATACTTCTACCGATGGTAATACCGCACACGATGTGACTCAAACGAGAACAGTTAATATTGTCGATACTAAGCCACCTGTGATTACACTGTTAGGTGATGATCCATATGAAATACAACCGGGTGTAGATTTTAGAGACGTAGATCCGTTATATGAAGTTGATTTGGGTACATCCGTGAGTATTGATTATTCAAACGTGGTCACTACCGATAACAGCGTTTTCTATGTTGTGTACAGAGCGAGTGATGGTGTAAATCCGGATGCAGTCGTTTTACGACGAGTCTCGGTGGCGGATACTCTGTCTCCTATTGTTACCATCATTGGTGATAATCCATACACACTCGAGCGTTACGCAGAGTATGTGGACCCGGGTGCGACTACAGATACTCAATCCGGTTCGCGTTTCGTGAGTACAGTATCTACTGTAAATAACACGGTAGTTGGGAGCTACACGGTGACATATGACGCGACAGATGATATTAATGCAAATACGATCGTACAGAGAATTGTAAATGTGGTGGATACGACTGCACCCATAGTCACGTTAAATGGCGCGAGTTCCGTAACACTCGAACGGTACGGCGTTTTCGCGGATATAGACGAAGGTGTTGAAATAGAAGCTCCGGGTAGTCTCGTATCTGTGGACATTTCTCAACTCGACAATACTACACAGGGTACTTACACGGTCACGTATAATGTCGTGGATGACCAAAACAATGCGAATGTGATCACGCGCGAGGTTGTGGTACAGGATACGGTTCCACCAGTTGTCACTTTGAATGATGCATCTACGTTTTATACACTCGAAAGGTATGGTGTATGGGCGGACATTGATCCAGGTGTGACTGTTGATGAAGGTTCGTATTTGTATTCAGTAAGTGTAGATAATACAGCTATTGGTAACCAGTCTGTAGAATATATTGTTAAAGATGGTACAAATCAAACCGATGTGTTCAGAACTATACGTGTGTATGAAATAATAACTATCACAGGTGGCACATCTGTTACAACCGAAAGATTTGGACAATACAATGATTTAGGTGCTACTACGAGTGAAGCCGGGTTTTATATCACGACTGACTTGAGTAATGTTGATACATCTATAAGTCATGGAAGTTCATTTGATGTAGTGTATACTGCAACAAACGGTGATATAACCAGAACAGCCATTCGAACAGTGAATGTTCAAGATACAACTCCACCTGTAATCACAATTGTAGGTACTCCTCTCATCACACTAGAAAGATATGAACCTATTCCAGACTTAAGTACTACAGTAAATTTAGATGAAGGTTCTTATTTGACAAGTATTAATACTGACGCAGTAGACAATACCGTGGTTGGATCTTATTCTATTACTTATAATGCTAGTGATGGCGTAAATACTAGTCAATTAAATAGAACAGTAAGGATAGCTGATACAACACCACCTTTAATTACACTAAATGGTGATAATCCATATTATGTTGAAAGATTCTCTAATTTTGTAGATCCTTTTGCATATGCAGATGCTGGTTCTACTATGCTTCCAGCTGATTTAAGTAACGTAGATACGAGTTTACCGTATGGGGATTCGTTTGATGTTGTTTATAGCGCGGTAGATATATCTAGTAGTAACACTGCTATAAGAACCGTCATAATAGATGACACACAACCGATTGTAGCTTCATTGATTGGGCCAAACCCAAATGTACATGAAAGATCTACGACTTATATAGATGCTGGTATAACTGTGGACAATAGTGCATCTTATACACTAGACACAACAAATGTTAATGTATCTGATATAGGTTCATTCGATATAGTTTATGATGTAACAGATGGAAATGTTGCACATGATATTTCAGTTATAAGAACCGTTAATGTTGTGGATACAACTCCACCTATTATAACCTTGAATAATGGTTCAATTATTACAACCCAAAGGTTTGGAACTTATGTAGATCCAGGTGTAACATTGGATATTGGTTCAACACTTATATCTACAGATTTGAGTAATGTCGATACCACACTTCCACATAATTCGGTGTTTGATGTAGTTTACCATTGTACAGATGACGGAGGCAATTCTAATACTGCTATAAGAACAGTAATAGTTAAAGATACTACACCACCAATTCCCACTTTATTGGGTGATGACCCATTTACTTTGGAACGGTTTAGTAATTGGAGCGATTATGACCCCGGACTCGAATTGGACCCTGGTTCTCGTGTAGAGTCTGTAACCGGTATTGATACTACAACTGTAGGTACGTACACCGCAACGTATAATTTAACTGATGATGTAAATAGTAACACTATAACAAGAACAGTTATAGTAATTGATACTACACCCCCAGTTGGGTATTTGGTATCTAATATAGATGTAATTGAACAGGGTACATCATATGTTGATCCTGGTGTATATAATTTAGATGCTGGTAGTTATTTGGCTAATACCGATTTGAGTAATGTAGATACCACTTTATCTCACGAATCACAATTTGATGTTATTTATGATTTAGGTGATGGTAATGTTTATCAAAATACTTTGTTGACTAGAACTGTCACAGTCGTGGACTACCAAGTATGGACACAAGATGCTAAGGTGTTTCAATCACCAGTAGCATCCGAAGCTGAATTTGGAAATTCAGATATATCAGTGTCTTCAGATGGTACATATATGATTGCTGGTGCCCCATTTTATACTAGCGATAGACAGGGTGCGGCTTCTGTATTTGTACGCTCTAATGGTTCGTGGTCACAGCAGCAACTTCTTACAGCACCCACGCGAAACGACGGCGAGTATTTTGGTGGCGCTGTTTCTATAGCCTCTTCTACCAAAGATTATATAGCTATTAGTGCATATAGAAAATGGGATACTTCACTCTCTAGTGCGCGTGGTATGGTTTTTATATATAACCGATCCGGTAGTAGTTGGAGTTTACAGACTTCATTATCTATTAATTTCACTTACTATTTTGGTCTATCCGTGAGTTTAAATGGTAACGGTACGTCATTGATTGTGGGTGAAAGCTATAGTAGTAGTCGTCATCACGCTTATATATATAATAGATCTGGGAGTAGTTGGAATTTACATACAACTTTGAATGAGGGTTATAGTGGTTTCGGATACAGTGTATCCATGTCTGCGGATGGAACTTATGCATGTGTTGGTAGTGGGGATAATGGTTTTCATGTTTACACCCTTTCAAATAATACATGGAGTGAACAGGCTCATATAACCAGACCATCCAACTTACCCGCTAATTCATATTTTGGTAGAGTTGTTAAAATGTCTTCGGATAAAACACATATAATAGTTACAGCTTATACTTATGGTGCATACATATACGTAAGAAATGGCACAGATTGGTCTTTGCAAGATATCATAGGTTCTAACGTTGGTTTTAATATAGCTATAAGTGATGGCGGTAAATTTGCGTTGATTCCAGATGGATCTAATAACGTAGATAGTTATGCTAGAACTGGAAATACATGGTATTATCAAAATACATTTGGTATAGGTCAATCTGGTTCTATTGGTATATCAGGAAATGGTCAATATGCTTTTAATGGTTATTCGAAGGACGCACAGTCAGGATCGTCTGGATTCTGGCATGGATCTATGACGATTTATTATTCTCCCCTTCCCACCTAACCCCCCCCACACTCCCCCACGCTTCCCGACGTTTCCGCGTGTTACGAGCGTTTCGGTTGGTTTAGACACGGGGCGTGAATTTTACAGAACTCTATAAATCCACCGACGCCCACACGGCTATAAAGTGTTTGGTATGTACGCGAACACTTCGGTGCAGAGACCCGAGTGTGACTGACGTATACGTGGGTCACACGGTAGACATCGCGAAGCGTGCGTCCCAACACGAGAAATGTTCGAAGACGAGTGGTTGTAGAGTGTACGCGTTCATTCGCGAACACGGATTATACACGAAACGCGAGATTGTGATAAACAGGATAAATGGAATATAATTTTCTAAAAAACTTTTTTTATTTTCAAAACTTTTTTTAGAAAAAAGAAAGTATAAAAAATATTTTTTTTATTTTTACAAATCTCTAGAAATCCATCGGGGATACAGGGACATAGAGAACCCCAAAACAATCCTCGACGATGGTGATTTTGCGTCGGTATGGCCCCGCTCGTCGTTAGACATGGTTTTGGTTTGAGGACTACATGGGATAGAATTTTAAAGGATATAATTTTCTAAAAAACTTTTTTTATTTTCAAAACTTTTTTTAGAAAAAAGAAAGTATAAAAAATATTTTTTTATTTTTACAAATCTCTAGAAATCCATCGGGGATACAGGGACATAGAGAACCCCAAAACAATCCTCGACGATGGTGATTTTGCGTCGGTATGGCCCCGCACGGCTATACACGAAACCAAACCAATTGACGAGCTTAGGCATATAAACGGTATAGGTCTCATTTACATTAGGGTTTGTGTTTATGTAGGAGCATACACGAAACCAAACCAATTTACGAGACTAGGCATAATGGACCCATAATATGAT